>Ga0206983_101_pt2 | contig 89372 bp, 86 predicted proteins | sample Alteio_BWMinCont_15_FD_153306 | JGI IMG/M metagenome (GOLD analysis project Ga0206983, IMG submission 153306) | Enriched cells from forest soil in Barre Woods Harvard Forest LTER site, Petersham, Massachusetts, United States -... | ecosystem: Environmental > Terrestrial > Soil > Temperate forest >... | reverse complement strand
GTTGTGTACCTTGCCAGCCACAACCGACCTATCAGCGAATTACTCAACCCACAACGGTTAGATATTCTTTCCAGTTATCAAAACGAGTTTGCTGGCATGGCAATTATTCCCGTTGAGTATGAAATCCTCGTAGCAACACGTGAGCAGTTAATTCAAACCTTACAAAAAAATTTAACCGAAGCAGAAAAACATTTTTTAGTTTCGGTAAAAGAAGGGCAACCGAAGTGGGAGCTGTTAAATATTGCGGGCATAGAAAAGCTCCCAGCTATTCAGTGGAAATTAAAAAATATCCAGCAGATGAACAGAGAAAAACATCAGAAAGCTATTAAATTACTAAAAGATAAGTTGAATCTTGCTTAAGCAATTACTAATTTTTTATCGCCAGCAGTTGCCAAAAGAATTTGCATTTTTTTTCTTATAAAGTGACATAATTGTCGTCCGTGACGGTTTTTATATGCATTTTACTCATGATGTCATCAAACAAAAAGCCTATTGGTCAATTGGCTGCTTAGCCTTTCAAAAGGTAAAGCTATTGCGCCCGTTCGTTATCAATTTATTTAAAAAGCCATTTTTGGTCATAAAAAATCCACATTGGTCGCTAGCTTTAACACTTTCTGTTAATTAGAGCTACCGAAGTGGCTTTATTTTTATTGATGGGTAATATTTATACGGTAAATAGATTGACGCTGGGTGGCAGCGGGTCAACCGCACTGTAAACTCCGCGTTAATCGACCTATTTCGTTGGGGGCGAATTGTTAGCCGTAAAGTAGCCAAAATTGTTGAGAGTTTGCCTTAGTATCCAATCTCCATATTTCGGTTCGTGCAAAATTTCCAAAAGTACGCATGGTGTTCTTATATATTATAAGTGCAGTAAATATCATATAAAGATATTATTTGCACTTTAAAATATATTTCTGCTAAAGCAAACCCCTGCCAAAATCAAGATATGGTAGGGCAGTAGCCAAAAAGACGGTACGGCAATGGTGGAACGCCCTATGGGCTTTCACCCTACATCTAAATACGGCTTCAAAAGTGGCATTAGTGGAGCACTAGAACGGATTAGCCAAAAAATTCGCAACCTAATTCTTTAAATTAAGGTGGTGGGCTAATCTATGATACTCAGGAAGAAGTTTTTAATTACTTGCGTTTAATTAATAGTATTAATCATTCAGAAGGCGCCTATATTTTTAAAATGGATGCAAGTATCGATGAAATAAAAAAATTTATCACAGAAAAAAAGGTTTTGGCAACCATATTTTATCAGCCTCTTCATTTCAAAGAGTAAGTATATTGACGGTGTGATCCAAAATATAATAGACTACTTGCACTATGTTATTTTTAGTTAGTATCTAGCAGATGGAAGGGTTCAAAATGGATATAACTCGATTAAGAAATCATATTACTTTTACTTCGCATGATGATGTCAAAAAAATATGCATGCCATTATTTGATCTTGGGATTGCTTTTTTTGATTATGTTAAGGTGTATAAAGATCGATCGCGCCTACATTTAGGCAATAATCCAGAGTGGGTAAAATATTTTTTTCAAAATCATTACCAAGAAAAGTTGTTATACTTTGAAGATTTTTCTCATATAAGGCAAGGAACAAATATTTCGAATATTAATTTATGGAATAATGCTTACTCCAATTATGAGATCGCTCGTTCTATTAGTGAGCAATTTGGTTTAACAGGAGGGAACGTGATTACTATAAAAAGCTGTGAAGAATATATTGAGAATTTTTATATTGCAGCTGATATTGACAATAAAAATATTTTTAACATTTATGCTAATCAGTTTAATTTAATAGAGCGGTTTATTTTTTATTTTCGTGATAAAGCAAAGCGATTAATAATAAAAGCTAATCAGAATAGGTTAAATTCTCCAGATAATGAGCAAGGTTGTATTAAAATAACACAAAACGAATCTCTGGTAGATATATTTTTTAAACAAACTGAAACCAACCGATTTTATTTAACTGGGGTTTATGAAGGCATATATCTTACTCGCAAAGAACTACAATGTATCAACTTGCTTGCTAGCGGAAAAGACTTTAACCAAATTGCTTCTATCTTAAACTGTACTAGTCGCACAATAGAAGCTCATATCCAGAATGTCAAAGATAAACTGCATTGCACCAAAATTGCACAGGCCATTTATTTATTAACGAACCAGAGCATTATAAAATAATGAAATAGCATACCGCAGGCGGTTTTTTTTACAACTTTAATCACTGCAGCTAGATTTTTTAATTATCCTAAACACCGCACACGTTTTTTTGAACAGCAATTACGCAAACATAGTTCTCTTACAAATAAGATCAATTTCGCCCTGCATAAACAGTTTTGCTTGGCCGCCCAGTAAAACTTTGTCATCACGCAATTCGCAAAATAATTCACCGCCGCGTTGCGAAACTTGCAGCGCGTGTAAATTATTTTTATTTAAACGGTTGCTCCAGAATGGCACTAAAAGGCAATGCGCCGAGCCGGTGACGGGATCTTCGCAAATAGATTTATTGGGATAGAAATTACGTGAAACAAAATCTACTTTGTCGCCTTTAGCGGTTACGATAATATTTTGACAAGCTAATTTTTGCAAGGTAAGCACATTTGGTTGCAGCGAACGAATTTGTTGTTCGGTGTTAAATAACGCAATATAAGTTTTATTGCTAATAAAACATTCTTGCGGAGCTAGCCCTAAACCTTGTGTTAAAATTTCTGGAATTGCACTGGTTTCAACGGTAAGTATTGGAAAGCCCAACATAATACTTTCAGCTTGTTTGACTGCAGTCAACGTTCCTTTTGGGTAATTGAAAATAATTTTTGTTAAAGAAATATCTAAATAATTAAAGATCACATGCGCGGCCGCCATGCTACCGTGACCGCATAAAGGTATTTCCCAATCTGGGCCAAACCAGCGTATGGAATATTTATCGTCGTTATGCACGATAAATGTCGTAGCTGGCAGATTGTTTTCCGCCGCGATAGTTTGCAGTAGAGGTTCTGGCAGCCATTTTTCTAACAAGCAGACAGCTGCGGGGTTACCGCCAAATTGTTGGCTGGTAAAAGCATCGACCTGGTAAATGGGTATTTTCATGAGGTTTATTGTAGCATAAGAAAGGGGAAATATAGGATTCCTAAAGGGCTAACTTTTTTCAAATTACGTTAATTTTGCGCGATGTAAGAACATCCCCACTGCACCTTATAAATATTATGGGGTAGGATAATATTTTTTTCACGTGATAAGGAACCACCTCATGTTTTCACTCCCAGAATCTTTACGCTTATATCACCGGATCCTCGTTGAAGAATTTATGCGTGAATGGCGATTCTTGATGGACGCACTGGCCGGTCGTGCACAAGGGCGGGCAGATTTTACCGATAAATTAGTTAATCATTTTAAAAACTTAGTTTCACTTGGCGTAAATCAATTGCCGTTGCCAGCAACAAGTGTATTAGCAGCAGGAAGCGGCGTACTCATAGATTGGGCGAACGGTAAACGTAAAGAAGACAACCAAAAGCATTTTGGCAAGCAGCAGTGGGAAGTGGATGAAATTCAACTGCGTATTTTTATCGAAGCGGCTGCATTAGAAGCCTGTCGGCGTTATCAATATGTGATCTTAGCGCAACTTTCGCAAGACCCTTTAAAAGGTGTTGTTCCGTTGGCTAAAGCTGGGGTTGAACGCATGTTGGAATATTTAGGGCGTAATAAATTGCCTGTTACTGTTGACAATTTAGTCGATGGTTTACTTGCCGGGCATTCAGGCGCTTATGTCACCGGTTATACCAATACCCAACTAATGCCCCATGCGTTAAAGAAGCCAGATGGTTTAATACGCAAAGCACGGCGTAAATTGGGCAATACAGGGTATACCGCAGAGGGCGTTTATGGACGCTCTGGTTTGATGACCAGAAAAGGTGAACTTTACGCGCTGGCAGATAAAACGCAAGCACGGCATAAAATGCAGCAGATAAAAGGCTGTAAAGAGGCTTTATTTAATTATGGTTATACCCATTTATTGGATAAAACTCAGGATCCCAAATATGGTTATTTATATGTATCAGAACGCGTGGTGGATCAACTCTATGGCCATTTGAAAGGCTTTTCGGTTTTTCAAAACCTGAAACAAAATAAAGATAAATTAACGCCCGGGCTACAGCAACAATTGAAAAGCTTTAAACCTGCGATTATTGCTATCGATAAAAAAGACTTGGTTGATTACTTGGCTGCCACCAAAGAAATCGTGGAAGCTAAAACGCCCGATGATCACATTAAAACACAGAAATCGCTGGTTGCTTTCGTTCGACGCACAAAACCAGATGCTAATGCAGTGCAATTTGTGCTTTATGACCCTGAAGATCCCAAAGACCATGATCTTACTGATCTCAATTTTGCAGGATTAAACTTGGATGATTGTGGCTTCATGCATTGTCAATTCGGCCAATCATTAAAAGCAACAACCTTTCGCCGAAGTGCACTGCAATTTGCAGATTTAACTAAAGTCACCACTGCAGAAGAAGCTGATTTCAGTGAGGCCCATTGTGAATATATTGAAGCAAATAAATTAAATCTGACCAAAGCAAAGTTAAATCAAACCAACTGCAGTTACAGTGATTTTTCGGAAGCAACCCTAGTGCAGAGTCAAACCTCCGGAACTGTCTGGCATCAAACTAATCTTACCGATATTCACACAGAAAATGCTACAGAAAAACAAGTGATTGAAATGGCTCAATTACAACAACAAAAAATTGTCACAGAGCAACAAAAGCAACTTCAGCAACTAGAACAACAATTGCAATTACAACAAGCAGAATTACATATATTGCAAGCACAAATTGACCAACTAATGAAACGTCCTGAACAAAACGAAAGCATTGCTGAACTTATTGAAATGATGCAAGTTTTACACCAAGAACAACAATCACACTTAACGTTTGAACGTAGTACCAAAACACAATTAATCCATTTGCAAACTACTCAAGCATTACATGAGAAAACGCTTGCGCACCATAGTGATCAAATCCAACAGCTACAAGCACAAATTAAAACATTTGAAATTCAGCATACCGAATTTGGTAGGCTGGTAAAAGAAACACTTGAATTAGCCAACACCGTTCTGCAACACCAAGAACGCATTCAAGATCTAGATAAAAAGACAAAGGTGTTGTCTGATCATTATCAAAAAATAATTGAACATCAGTTACAGCAAGCCCAGCAAATAACGAAGCTTGAGCGTCGTGCTAGTATTCTTCAACAAGATGTTACTGAGATTCAACAACAAATTCGTTATCTCGTGATTACTGATGAAAAATTGGATCAACTCAAAATCCAAGCCCAACAAACCCTCAAACAACGGTATCTTGGCTCTAATGAAATCAGGGGTTTATTTGGTAAACCTTTTCAATTGGAAGGACAATATATCAATCTGCAAATGCTTTATAAGATTGATCTAAAAGAGGAAAAAAAAGAAGAAAAAGATGAAAAAAAATCCGATGATAAAAATAAAAAATTACAAGACAAACGTATTTCTAGTTTTGAAGATTTATTTGGCGATAAGCGCACGATTAAACCACAAGATCTATTTAAGCCCGATAAAGAATTATTTTCATCTGAACGAATTAAAGACCAAAAACAAGCCGATAAACCACCAAATTTTTTGTTGATTCAAGGTCGTGCTGGCATTGGTAAAACAACTTTTGTCCGTTTTGCTGTACGCGAGTGGGCAAAACCTAAAGATGGGCTTTATGCGCAATATGAATGGGTATTTACTCTCATTCTGCGTGAATTGCGCAGCCCTTTCTTTAAAGAATTAGTTACTCAAAGAAAACAACTACCGTTTTGGTTATGGATTTACTATTCGCAGTTTAAAACATCAGGATTAAGTGAGCAGGATTTTGGTTTAATTTGGCAAAGGCGCATTGAACCTACTTTGAAAAACAATAAATTATTATTGATCTTAGATGGTTTGGATGAAATACCGGATCTTCACCCTTGTGAAGAGGCACTTAAAGCATTGCTCGAAGGGGAATACGCACATGTTGCCAAGATCATTACCAGTCGTCCGTATGGCGTGACTCATTTGCCTCAAGCTCGACGTGATATCGAGATTATTGGTTTTACTGACGAGAATATTGAGTGCTACATTAAAACTTACTTTAGTGATAAAAAAGAAGAATTTATTTTTAAATTCATCAAAAATTTAAAAGATCAACCCACATTGTGGGGTTGTGCGCATATTCCCGTGAATCTCAATTTACTCTGCGGCATTGCTGACGGTGCGGCCAAACAATCCCATCATGTTTTAGAACGAGAATTAGAGCAGCTTTACTCGATGACAAGTACCTATGAAGCTATGGAATGTAAGCTTTATGAGCGTACCTATACTGAAAGACCGAATGCCGACCATCGTTTGCCATCTCTGTTGGCTTTACGCAAACAATTTTTATTTAAACATTATCAACTTGAACGCCGTTTCTTGGCAAAACTGGCTTTTTTAGGAATGCAAGAACAGCAAATTATCCTGCCGCGCAAACATATCAATCAGTTACTACTGGAATTATTTACTGAAGCAAGAACTATGGATGATGTTGCATTCATGCAAAGTGTGCGTGATTTAGGGTTAGTTAAACCAGTCGTAGAGACGAGTTACATTCCCGAAGAAGAACAAAGCTATGAGTTCATTCACTTGACTTTCCAGGAATACTATACAGCTGTTTATGTTGCTGAAAATTTATTAAGCCAAAACAATAACCAACGAACAATTACGGAAGCTGTTATTGCTCAAGAAAAACTAAATCCACGTTGGCAAATTGTATGGTGGTTTGTTGCCGGGTTATTAAAAGAGGAGCCTAAACCGTTTGCAAACTTCATCAACTTATTGTCAGGTTACATTCCAAATTCTAATCCGATAGTGCATGTGCCTATAGTGGGTGATTTACTGCACCACTATGAACTGGGACTTTTAGTGCGTTGCGTGGAGGAGGGTTATAGTGAAAAAAATAAAGCAACCATTGCATCGCTCCGTGAACGAGTACAATCATTTATGGCGCATGCTTACCAGTTATCTAAGCAAAATTTGTTACCTAAAAATTTTCAACCTTTTTTGTTTGCTTCATTGCGGTTAAGCCCGCGTTTCTGCCAAGCTGTGGATGAACTTGATATCTATGCCAAAATCTCCGAGACAGATAAGAGAGAGCTTCTCTATTTTATTGGCCGAACTTCAGTGAATTCTCCAAAGACAATATCTATACGTTTATTAAGAGATCAAGAAGAACAAAAAAATTCTGAAGAAATTGCATTTCTCAAAAGAATTGACGCTAAAACTGTTAATGATAAAATATTTGATCACTTGGCACTATTATTAACCCATGATGATTCAGAGATTCAAGATGCTACGATCGAAGCAATTAAAATCCTTGGTTTAGTAGCCGCTAAGCCAGTTATCATCAAAAAATTAGCGGTATTATTAAAATCTGATCAAGCTAATAGTTGGTCTGTTATTAATTTGTTTGAAATACTGCTAATATTCGGAAAGCTAGCGCTAACTTCTGACATGATCGAAGCTTTTTCAAGTTGGCTTATAGATGCAAATGGTTGGACGGATGAAATGATGTTATGGATCAGCAACGTGAAAGATGCGTTAGCTACACCTATTGTCCTTGAGCAACTTGGATCAGTATTATTAAAAAGAGGGGGTATAAAAGAACAACCCGATGTACAGATTAAAATTGCTAACCTAATCGCAGCCGCAGCAATAACAACAACTCTTCTCGAATCTTTGACAGGAGATTCCCCCGAAAAAAATAATAAATTTCTTTGCTACCTGGCAATTAAAGGTTTAATAAGAGAAGCAGCATATGTTGCAACCTCCGCTGTGTTACAACATCTAGCGAAACTTTTATTATCCTCCAATCGGAAAACTGTTTTAAATGCTATTAAAACGGTGGCTTTTATGGGGCCTGTTGCAGCAATACCGATCATCTGTCAGCGCTTAGCGATGATAATGGGAGGGATGGATGAAGAACTGCGCGTTGTAGCATGTGAAACAGCAATGATATTGGGACCTGCTATATTGATACCTGAATTTCTTAAGCCATTAATAGGTTTGCTGGTTGATGAACATGAAGATATTCAGAAAATAGCTGGTGCTATCGTTGTTTATTTTACTTCTCTAATGCCTGATTTTCTTGAAAGATCAATCGTCTTTGCAAAAGATGCTTTGCAAGAACTAGATATTTATTTGATTTTATTAACAGAAATTAAAGAAAGATCCGAGGGGTATGATAATTCGTTACCATATTATTATATTTTATTGGATATAGAATTACCTGGCTTCAGAGCACCATCATGGATTTTAGATTATTGTTGTATTACGCCCGTTTCGGTAGAAAAAATAAGATCTGCTCTGGCTAAACCAGCCCTGCTTAAACGGTATGAAGTTTTATTAGCAGATATCGATGATGGTGTACGTTTAGCCGTGTTAGATGTTGTAAATGTTATTGAGCCTGATTTCATAACATCTACCATTTTAGATCGCTTGGCTTCAATAGTTACGGATAAAGATTATACGATTGCTGAACGTGCTCTTATACAAGTTGCTCGCATAGGTGCTGCAGCGATAACGCGGACTTGTAAATATATAATAGCATTGCTAGCAAACGAAGATACCCGAGAAGCCGGAATTCGTGGCGCTCAACTTTTAGGTAGTTCTCGTGGTGTTGAGTTGGGTATTAAAGATATCCCAACGGATTTTACTGAATGTTTGCGTGGTCTTCTAGCTGATAAACAATGGCAGTGCCGCAAAGCAGCAGCTCAAATAATTAGTAGTCTTCACGACACTGCGATAACAACTAAAGTTGTGGATGGTTTAGTAAAATTACTGGTAGATGAAAAAGAGGAAGTACAAGCACAAGCGCTTGATGTAATGGCTTCCATCTCCCCTCGTTTATTACCCCAAACAACGATTGAATATTTAAAAAGATTATTTCCGGTTAAAAATCAAGAAATCCGTATAAAAGCTGTCCTGGTGGCAGGCAATTTTGGCCCTCAAGCAGCTACAGCAATACCTGCTATTGCAAATGAATTATTGACAGCGTTAGAAACTAAAGACGCAGAGACAAATGAAAAATTAATTACCTCTATAGGCAAGCTAGGCCCTGCAGTTGCAACACCTTTAGTTTTAGGGCGTATTCAAGTTTTACTTCGAGACGGAAATTTAAAAGTCCAAAAAGCTGCAGTTATTGCAATGGGTAAGTTGGCTCCTGAAGCTGTAAAAGAATCTATCTTTGATGAAATATTGCATTTATATATTCAGCATAGTGGCGCTCACACTACATGGCTAGATGAAGAACAGGGGTTTATAAAAGCCGCAAGAGAAACTTTAATAATAATGGCGCGGACATTATTTATTTTTGATCACTTGGTGTCTTTGATAACGAGTGATAAATTATCAAGAGATCTTATGGTTCCAATAATGAAAGGCATTGGCCATTCGCCAGTTCCTTCGCCATTCACAGCACACTTACAGGCATTGCTAATAGATAAAAATGAAAAACTGCGCGAAGTAGCCGCATATGTAATTGAAGGTATAGGATCTTCTGCGGCAGAAGTTTTCCTAGAACCATTAGTAACTTTATTGGAAGACAAAGATGAAAATGTTTTTTTGGCAGCCGTAGCTGCTTTAAAAAGCTTTGGTGCAAAAGCGATAACTCAAAAATCTTTGGCGCGTTTTATAGCTTTAATGAGAAATAAAAGTTCGCAACGATGTCTCGCTATACTTGAAATAATCGGAAATATGGATCCTAATTCTATATCTTCTGATGTGCTTAATGGTTTTGAAACATTGCTACGAGAAGCTGATACTGCTGTTTGTAGTGTATTACTAGAGACAATAGAGAAACTAGGTATTTCAGCAATAACCCCTTTTATTTTTGAACGTTTGGTTATTTTAGCATTAGATCAGGATTGGCACCTATGCAGTAAGGCTGAAAATATTTTAAAAAAAATATCTCTTATAGAACCCATAAACCCTCTTTTTATCGAATGTTTAAATAGGTTGTTATCAGACCAAAGTCCCGATTCATGTAAAGCAGCAGTAAACGCTATAAATCTATGTGGTTTTATCGTAGTTACTCCGTTAATTTATAAAAAGTTAGTTATTTTAAGACGTACTGAAAAAATAAAATATTTTCCACCACAAAAAGCAACCTTAGCTTTTTTAGCAGCGACATATGATCTATTGACTGATAAAAATAAAGAGGTTCAACGCGAAGCAATTACATTTCTAAATGAGATAATAAAACAGGTTTATACCCAACTGTTACATGAATGGCTAGAACAAACACACACTTCAGCCGCTATCACTTCGACGTTGCCCGCTTTATACTCTTTGTTTTTGGGTGCTTATCTCTGTGGCAATATTAATTGTTGTATTCTTTGGAATGAATCCGCTAGAAGTTATTTTATTCAGGGTTTCGCTGATAGTATACCTTATCAATTTCCAATTAATCCTCATCAAGCACAAGCACTGCGACATTTACTTCCTACTATCGTCGAACAATTTAATTCAGAAGAATTTGTAAATGTTGAAGCCATTGCTAAGCAAATGCAACAATGGCCGCAAATGGGAGAAGACCCCTTATTAGCCGATAGTCGTGTTTCGACTCTCAAGCCGTTATTGTTGGATGAGAGAGCCACTAAACGAGCTTCTATTTCTTCGTCATCTTATGCATCTTTCTTTTCTTCATCCTCAAGCGTTTCTAGCACAGTTAGCTCTACATCAACCCAACAAACACCTTCAGACAACATGTCAGTAAGCTCTTCCGCGCCTACTTGGGAATCCGTTTTTGCTGATTTAAAAACTAACGATCAATTTAAATTGTTATTCCAGCTACAAACTTTGTTGGTGGTGGAACAGAACCCACAAAATTTCAAAGAAGTTACTATTCAATTGGTAAATAAAACAGCAACAACAATTGCAAATCAATTGAAGTTATTAGGTAACAAATTAGAAGAGCATTGTTCTGAATTAAAAGAAAAAGACTTTAGAAAAGGAGTTTTAGCGCTAAGGTTTAAAAACAGCAGCGATGCAGACGAGTTTTTAGAATTTATCCAAAGCCCCGCTTCTGGTTTACATTGGCCAAGCCAATCCGCCACAGAAAAACTTGAACAAAAAGACGAACCAACAAAGGCAGGCGCAACAATTTCACCAGGATAAACAACCACTGGCAGCACCTTTATGGCGAGTGTTACGCAGTTGAAGAATATTACGAAGGTGAAGACCGTTGTGGCTGAGAAGTTATAGTTTGTGGTTTCGGCGGTTTGGTCGGAACCGGTGGTGGAAAAGCAACAGCACGAGGTGCTACATTTCCCGGCGCTTGTTGTCGAGATTCTAATTTTTGTTCTTCACTATCACTAACAGCAGATTTAAGATACGCAACCACCTCAATATGGCCACATGCAGCGGCAATTTGCAATGCGGTCTCTCCACCTAAATAAGGCCCTGCTTTAATATCGAATTTGTCGCGATATTTTTCTACAAGAAATTTTACTACTCGCAATTGCCCTATTTGAGCAGCAAGGTATAGTAACTGTGCTAATATTTTATCAAGATTTGCGAGAAGTCGAAAAGACAATAATTCATCTAACATCTCAGTACGATTACAATACACAGCTACTTGTAGTGCGGTTTCCCTCTTATCATTGGTTTTTTTTATAATGCGGTCTGAGAGAGCGAAATGATTGAATATATCAGTCTTATTACACCTTACCGCTTCATGTAATGCGCTATCCCCTGATTGCGGTGTATATGCCGGGGATAACTTCATAAAAAATGTACGAACATCAGCATCTAGAAAAATATTTCCACTATTTGTAGCGTAATAGAATACGGATTTATCATGTTTATTTTTAACACTAGGATCAGCACCCGCATTGATTAACGCTTTTATAGTTGGCAGCGATACTTTTTTCTTATAGGCATGATGCAGTACTGTTTCGCCATGACTATCTTGTGCATTAATATCAAGGGTTTTAGTAGCAAGATCTTGTATTGCTTTTTCGTCTAAAGAATCTTTTTGTACCTCTTCGAAAAATCTTCCCGTATCGATAAGTTTTTCAGTAGGAGGCAATGGTCGGTCAGGATTTTTAGTTTGAAACAAAGCGACACCGCGCAAAAAGTAAAGAATTTTCTGGCGACCTTGGTTTTTTTCTGATTGCGCAGCTTTTTTATTTTTTAAATGCTGCCTTGCCATTTTTTCGGGGGTTTGACCTTTTTCCAAAGTTACTATGTTTATGTTAGCGTTACAACCTATTACTAAACATTCAGCGGCGTTAAAATTTCCTTCATTAACTGCGAAATGTAGCGCGGTAAGACCAAAGTCATTTCTTCCATTAGGATCGGCTTTACCCTCTTTACACAGCCACATAATAATATCTACCTTATCATGCCTAGCTGCGAGCATTAATGCGTTATATATAGCTTTTTCATGTTTAGGATCCGTAGCTGTAGTAAAAATGTTTATATTGGCATTATAAATTGTTACCAAGTGTATTACTAAATTCAGGTTACCTGCACGGATTGCATAATATAGCGGTGTGTAGCCTTCGTTGTTTGGCTCATCAACAGGCTTACCGCTTTCAACTTGGAATAATTCTACTAACGCATCAATATCTTTTGGATTTGTCCCAGGTTTACGGCAGTCCCTATGGAATTGAGTCTCGCCTTTTTCATCTCGATCAAGAGCATCAGTAGCTTGTGGTCCAAATAAAGTATTAACAGACAGCGGTGCTGAGTCATCTCTTTTAACGTCCTGAAGCGGTGGTAAGATTGGCAGTGTAGGTGGGTGCTCAGCACGTCGAATATTAAGCGCTGTTCTTCTCAGCCCTGTAGGTGCTGATACTGGTGCAGGCAATGGGTTAGATGATCCTTTATAGGGTGGTATCTCTTGTACTACCATAGGTGTTTTTTTTGGTTTTGGCGCTGAAGGTGCGAGCGCTACAAATGGCAATATTGGTAGTAATTCTGACGGAACTTCCGCAGGTGGCGGCGGCTGTAGTGGTGTTAAATCTGCCGCTGAGAATTTGGATGGTTCGGCCGGTGCTGAGGGTTTTAGTGGCACAAATGGCACCGATGGTGTATTTGCTGGTGTTTGTTCAGGTGCGTCTTTTGTCTTTTCTGCTTTCAACGCTCTTAGCGTAGTTTTCACTACGGCGTTTGCTGCTGCCGTAATTTTTTCTTTTAACGCAGCAGGATCGGTATTATTACCGTAATTATTAATAGTTAGGCTATTAATATAAATATCAATTTTAGCCCGCTCACGCCTACATCCTTCTAATCCCTCAGGTTGAACATCTTTTCCAACTTGGGAATCTCGGGTAGAAAAAATTGACCCTAGCGATGAAACTGATGATGTAGAATACGTATATCCTGAATCCCGCGTTTCGGAATCTGGATCAGAACTTGAAACAGCCGAGCCAGAAGCAGTAGGTAGTGCAGATGTAGTGGGTTTTGCACCAGCTGGAGCAGAATTGCTAGTAGCGTGAGCATTATCTGGCTTCTTTTCATCTACGTTAGCAGCAGCTAACTTCTTGTGATGCTTATCACGAATTCTTGTTACCTCTTCAATAATAGTGTTGAGAACAGATCGAACTGTTTCATCAAGAGTAACAGTAGACGGTGTTTGCGGGTTCCCCTCCAATGCTGATGTGTCCTTAATTATTTCTGCACATTTAGACTGATCACTTGTAGCAGAGCTACCTTCTTTACCCCCTAAGGCAGCGAGGAGTTCGTCATACTGGTCGACACTAAGGGCTTCCTCCATATCTTTCTCTAAATTTCCTTGTTCGATCAACTTCTTACGAAACTCAGATTCAGTTAAAAATCTATTTGTGTGAGCAAACTCCGGTCTGGTTAAATATTGGTTCCAAGTCGTCATATAAGCCCCCTATTGGAAAATAGATATAGTGCCAAATTTAGTTATTTTACCTCAAAAATCTTAAGGAAACCTTAAGGAGAAACAAATTCGAAGGAATATGTTTTATAGCATGATGGCGTTGAATGGCGGCAGCATTGACTAATTATCGTTTAACCCCTTCCCACCGAGAATTTGCGGCATATATTTTTCAATTCTTGCGTTTCGAGTTTTCGATTGTTTGGGGGCAGAGAAATAAAGTAGGTATGCTCTTTGGCGCCCAGGTGTCAGTGCATTAAAAGCAGTTTTCAAGGCAGGAATTTTATCTAATTTATTTTGAAATTCTTCAGGAGTGCTAAATTCCGCCGTCTTTTTAAAATTCACTTTTAAACCCGCTTTTTCCACGGCAATAGCTTCATTAATATAAGTTTTCAAGAGGGTTTTCATCTTCACTATTTTTCGAACATCGGTGAAGCGAATTTGGCGCGCCGCCTGCGTGTTTTTGGTTTGTTGAATTAGAATGCCCTTAGTGTCTTTTAACAAAGCACCTTTGCAGAACAGAAGCGCACAGTATTCTTTAAATACATGTAATAAAACCACATTACTTTCTTGAAACGTGTAACATGGAACACCCCATTTCAACTCTTCGCTCAACTGACAGCCAAGAACGATCGTGCGTAACTTCTTTAATTCTTCCTGCCACTTTTTGGCTTTATTAAAATAAAAATCAACTTTAGGATTCATTCTATACCCCCTTTATTATTAAAAAATATCCGGCGGATCTTTTATCGTAATCCCCCGCGAATACGTTTCCAGTGCAAATCTCCCGCCATCGACATTTAATAGGGCATAACCATCTTTGGCATCGGGTAGATTAATGTACCACATGCGTTTGAACCAATAATCTTTTTTAGGGATGATGCGTTTTATAAGTTCATAGGCAAGCGCAGCTTCTTCAGTAATGATATCGGGTTTATATTCATCAAGCGAGTTAATATTATTTTGCAGCCAATTTATTGATTCATTCATTTCGCGAATGGTGAATTGGTTCCAGACGCAAGTATATGGCGCACCCATATGGCCGCTAATCCAAAAATTGGGCATGAAATGTGTTATCATCGCAGTCAAGAGTGGTTCTTTGCCTGGGCTGACATGCGACACAAAAATAGATGCTTTTCCTTTATGCTTTACATTTTGGTAGAGAGCACCAAATTGATGTAGTGTTGACCAAATTTTTCCACCACGACCCGCTACAGGTTTGTCAAAAAGTTTTTTGCCGATCAAGAAATTTCCGCCAAGCCCGTACAGTGAAAAATCGAATGTATCATCATGCTGGAATTTATAAAAATTATTTTCATCGAGCAGATGCAAGTTTTTTACATGCATGTTACCGCGTAAATTTTTAATAACTTGAACGTCTTCATGATTGCCCCACGCGGCATAAACAGGAACTGAAAATTGTTTTTGCTCAGAAAGATATTCAGGAAAATCACCCAGCAATTGATGTTCCGAAACTATTTCGATAAGTTCTTTAGATCCAGTTTGTTTAGTAATGTTGTATTGTGTTCTGTAGGGTGAATGGGTAACGAGTAAACGCAGTTCACGAGGGCTGAGCCTATAGATGCTGTCTTGATCATAAAAACCAAAATCGCCCGCATGAATAACGAAATCGGCTTTTGTTCGATTGGCCATTTCGTTGATCAGGTCAATTTTACCGTGTGTGTCGCTGATTAACAGTATGCGGTACATGTATATTACCTATTGTGTCCCCATGAGTTTTAATATACTATAACATAATAATTAAATTATCCAATGAATTTATATTAAACGGTTGGCACATTATTATTTAGATGCAACCGAATCTCAGTTAAATGCTTTGATGAAAAATGGTGAATTAATTGAGGTGATACCATGAAAAAAATGAAGAAAACAATTAAGATACCTAGTAAGAACTCTTTACTAGATGTTGCGCATGAAATGGCGAGAGGGCTTTATGATGCCAACGTTATTAATGCAACCACTTTGCGTGAATTCGATTTATTATGCTTAAAACCCGTTAAAGATTTTTCACCGCGACAGATTAAAGATATTCGTTTACATGAGAAAGTAAGCCAATCTGTTTTTGCTAAACTCCTCAATACTAGCGCCTCGACAGTACGACAATGGGAACAAGGTGAAAAGCATCCGCGAGGAACATCCTTAAAATTATTAAACTTAGTTGCCGATAAGGGGCTTGCAGCAATAACATAATAAACTAATCCCCCAAATACGCACACTCGCCATAAATATACGTCGCTTTGATATTTTCTTCAGAGCCTAAGGTCATCAAAATAAACAGCAACTCAAAAATATCGCTGACTTTTTCGCGGCGGTATTTTAAATATGGTGTGGCGTTGGGGTCAATCACTACAAAATCGGCTTCTTTACCCGGTTTAAACGTACCAATTTTATCGTGGAGTTGTAATGCTCTTGCTGCCCCATATGTCGCCATATACCAACGCACCATGCTGGGTAATTTAACGCTATTAAGCATCGATACTTTGTACGCATCATCTAACACCGCAAACATCGAAAGACAATTGCCTGCGCCCCAATCTGTACCCAAAGTAATTTTATCGGTATATTTTAACGCGCGTGCAAAATTAAATAAACCGCTGCCTAAAAAATTATTGCTGAGTGGACACCAAGAAATAATAGCACCGGTTTTTTTAAAGGCCTCGAGTTCTGCATCGGTAGTGTGAATACAATGGCCGAATATCGTTCTATCCGTTGCAAGGCCATAATGATCATATACATCAAAATAATTTTTAAGTTTTGGATACAATTTTTTAACAGCTGCAATTTCATTTAGATTTTCATCTAAATGCGTTTGAATGTAACAATCCGGATGCTCTTTTTTTAGTGCCCCACACATTTCGAGCATCGCTCCTGAACAAGCTAAGGCAAAGCGTGGCGAAATACAGTAAGAAAGACGGTTTTTATTGTGCCATTTGGCAATCAGTTTTTGACAATTGTCATAGTTTACTTGCGTGGTTAATTGCAAGTTAGCGGGCGAGTTTTCGTCCATAATAATATTGCCCGTAATAAAACGCATATTTCTTTTTTTCAATTCTTCAAAAAATATATCTGATGCTTCATAAAATAACGGCCCGTAAGATACCGCTGTAGTAGTGCCGTTGCTGACTAATTGATCTAAAAAAAATGTTAAATCTTTTGTAGCGCTGGCTTTGTCGCTATAACTGCTTTCACTGGGGAATACGTAATTATCTAACCACTCTAATAATTTATCACCGTAGGCGGCCACAATAGCGCTTTGCGTGGCATGTTGATGTGTGTCGATAAAACCAGGGGTGATGATTTTATTTTTATAATCCACCACTTTAATGCCAGGGAATTTATTTTTTAATTCTGAGAAATTTCCTGCAAATTTAATTTTGCCTGCATCAACCACGAGCACACCATCTTCAATATAAACATACTGCGTATCTTGATCCGATAGTTTATCTTTGTTAATAGGTAAATTCGCAATGGTAGCTGTTTCTTTGAAATAAAAAATAGCGCCGTGATAAGCTATGGGTTCGTTCATGATACATTACTCCTAGTTGAGGAAAGAGGATCTTTGATAAAATAAAGCAATAAGATTGAAAATACCGTAAAAAACGGCAATAGCCAGAGATAGGTAAAAAATTCTGTTGATAAAATAGTCACAAATAAATACGGAATAAATAGCATAATCGTGTTAAATAAAAAAACGGCAGTATTCAATATGCTAACTGCTACGCCGCGCGTGCTATCGGAGGCTATCTCGCTCACCACCGTATAAAAAAGCATGGAGCCAGAAAGAAAAAAACCGATTAGAAATGACACGGTATTAATTATCGCCAAGGTTTCTATTTCGTAGTGGGGAAGGTAAATTCCCATCATTAAAGCCATTGTACCCAGTGCAAGCGAAACATGAATGACCAACATTCTTGATTTAACGATATTTGAATACCAGCCCATGAGCGGTGTTCCAATTCCAATACCAGCAAAAATAGCAGCGCTAATAATAACCGCACGCAAACTATCTATAGAATAGAAAATTTGAATTTTCATATACCAAAGGCTGGCGTAGGCCAGTACCACACCAAAAGATGTGGCTGCAGCAAGCGCGCACAGCAAAATCTGTTTGTTTTTAAAAACGATGGCTAATGATTCCTTGAGAGAAACCCTTGTAGCACGTTGGTAGTCAGAAGGTGTTCTCACCAAACATAAAGTTAAAATCAATAAGATAAATCCAAATACGGCTAGCCCGCGATAGATATCGTTCCAACTATGTATTTGTAAGCTCACGGTAAAATAATAATGAATAATACCCGCCAAGGTACAAGACAGCGTTTGCGTAAGACCAAAGAGAATAGGAAATTTTTTTGCCGCAAACCATTGCGATATTAATACTGCTGCTGCGATAAATGCAAATGAAGCGCCCATGCCCTGTAAAAAATTAGATAGCGTGAAAATAGTTAGATTATTGGAAAAAGAAATTATGATGTTTCCCAACGCTAATAAAAACACACCACTACTCACTACGAAACGCGCATTAAATCTATCTAACAAATAACCGGCTGGTATCTGCATACAAGCAAAGCCTAAAATAAACGCGCCGACGGCAAGTGAAACGCCGATGTTACTGGCATGAAGGGTAGTTTTAATGGTATCGGAAAAAACGGCTGCTGCCGTGTTTAAGCAAAAAGAATAAACAACAAATAAGGTGGCGACAAACCAGACAATGGCTCCATTGATTGTTTTTTGCATATGGCCCCTAATCCTTTAGAGTCTTTCAAAATGAATGCCTATCCTTGAGAGTATAGTCTATAATACGAAAAAGGAGATAAATAACATGGATTGGAACGCCCTGCAAAGCCGCATTCGTGGCACTGTAGTCACACCGGGTTCTCCCAATTTCGCTGCTGTTAAAGCCACGCTAGTATGGAATGAGCTTAAACCCGACCGATCTCCTGCTGTTATCGTTACTGTAAAAGATGATGACGATGTGGTGACGGCGGTCAATTTTGCACGCGAAAATGGTCTTAAAATTGTGATGCATGGTGGCGGCCATACCTGGTGTGGATTAGCAGTACGCAATGGCGGCATGACTATTGATTTATCACAACTCACCGAATCGAAAATTGATAAAGCCAGTCGCAAAGCTATTATTCAACCTGTTATCAGTAATCGTGAATTGGCACGTCGCTTGGGTGAACATGGTTTGGCTTTTCCCATTGGTCATTGCCCAACGGTGAAAGCCAGCGGTTATCTGCTTAATGGTGGCATGTCGTGGAATTTAAGTCATTGGGGGCCAGCGTGTTTGAGTGTGGAAGCGGTAGAATTTGTTACTGCGCAGGGCAAAAAAATTTTAGCCAGTGCGACTGAGCATCCTGATCTATTTTGGGCAGCACGCGGTTGTGGTCCTGGTATGTTTGCTGTCGCCACACGTTTTCATCTTAAGTGTTATCCACTTCCTAAAGCGATCATGAGCAGTAATTATTTTTATTCACTCGATGATTTGCGTGCAGTAGTGACCGAAGTAACGGCACTCGGATGGAAAATGCCCAGCAATATCGAGTTGTCGATATTTTTGATCAAAGCACCGCCAGAGTTGGCTGACAAATGCAAAAAAACTAATGGAAAATTGTGCATGATTACTGCGGTGGCTTTTGCAAATACACAACAAGAAGGAATTGCTGCACTAGGTATTTTAGAAACCGGCCTCATGCCACAAAAATGTTTAGCAAAAATATTAAATGAACGGAGCAGCTTTGAAAAACTATCAGATGCTGCTGGTGCTTCGTGGCCTGAACGTCATCGTAATTTATGCGAAAACCAATGCTCGCAGGCCAACCCTGTCGATATATTGATGGCATTGCGTGATAAAATTATTGATGCACCTTCGCCTAAATCTGTAATTGTTTTTTGTCAAAGCACTGGCCAACATAATTTACTAGAACCACATGATGATATTGCACTTGCAATGGATGGTCAGTCTTACGGCGGTTCGTGGGCGATTTGGGAAAAACCAGAAGATGATGCGGTGAATATAAAATGGCAAAATGAGGTGATTGCTATTATAAAACCATTCACCAGCACACACTATATTGGTGAAACAGATATCGTGCAGGATCAAACTCGCGTTGTGCATTCGTATACCAAAGAAAAATGGCAACGACTTGAAAAAATTAGAAACAAATATGATCCAGATCGGCTATTTTTTGGCTATTTAGGCGGTATATAATACCCTAACTCACAACTATTAAATTGTTAAATTAATTTTGAAGGGATTTAACCATGCAAACAGATTTAGTCAATATTGGATTGGGATTTCTCGAGGGTTTTGCACTGATCATTTCGCCCTGCATTTTACCTATTTTACCGATCATTTTGGCAGGCTCTTTGGTTGGCAGCAAAAAACGCCCGTTGGGCATTATCTTTGGGTTTATAATTATTTTTGCTTTGTTTACTTTTTTCTCGCGCAAGTTGGTGCAATATGCAGGAATTGATTTAAATGAAGTGCGTCATATCTCTTATGTGATTCTTTTGCTATTCGGCATCATTATGTTGTCGACTTATTTAACTGAAAAATTTAGCCTACTCACGAGTCGATTGGCCAGTGCTGGTTCAAAATTCGATGCCATCAATAATCCGCAAGGTGGTTTTTTCAGTGGCTTATTGTTTGGCGGGTTAGTTGCAATTATTTGGACACCGTGTGCCGGGCCAATTTTAGCCGCCGTTATTGTGCAAACTGTGATTCAACATACCACGTTGATGAGTTTTTTAACCGTGTTAGCGTTTGGCATTGGCGCTGCAGTGCCAATGCTGTTCATCGCTATTTTTGGGAGAAAAATAATGACGCGATTAGGATTTTTTAAAACACACGCAGTATTGTGCCGAAAGATAATCGGTGTGATTGTTATCGCCAGCGTTGGTTATATGTTTTATCTCGAAGGAGGAGTTGCAACATCGTTTGCTGCTACCACTACAAATAAAGCAGCCACAAGTTTGCAAAATGGTTTAGCAGCACCTTACCCAGCTCCAAAAATTGCTGGCATTAGTGCTTGGTTTAATTCCGCACCACTGCAACTCAATGAATTAAAAGGCAAAGTGGTATTAATAGATTTTTGGACTTATTCCTGCATCAACTGCGTGCGCACGTTGCCTTACACCAAAGGTTGGTATAACAAATATCACGACAAAGGTTTAGTAATCATTGGTATGCATACGCCAGAATTTGATTTTGAAAAAGATGCAACTAATGTGAAAAATGCGGTCATAAAAGAGGGCATTCCCTATCCTGTTGCACTCGATAGCCAGTTTGTAACTTGGCAAAATTTTAATAATAGCTATTGGCCCGCGCTTTATCTCATTGATAAAAGCGGGAACGTAGTTTATCAACACTTTGGCGAGGGTGACGATGACATTACGGAAAATAATATTCGATTCTTATTAGGCATTGATCAGCCTGTTAGCAACACTGCTGGTGCACAGCAAGCAATGGCAATAGATGAAACACCCGAAACGTATTTAGGTTATGCGCGTGCCGCTCGTTTTGCCAGCCCAGAAACAGTAGCTGTTAATCAAACAGTGCAATACACTTTTCCAACTGAGTTGGCTAAAAATGATTGGGCATTGCAGGGTGCATGGAAAGTCATGGCCGACAGAGCTATTGCCATGGCACCCAATTCAGCTATAAAAATCCATTTTAACGCGCATAAAGTTTTTATCGTGATGGGCAGTGCGGCACAACATCCTATTAATGTGAAATTAGTATTGAATGGGAAATTTAACAGCAGCATTAATGTAAATGCCCATACCCTATACGCAGCAATTGCGCTGAATAATTCAGACGGGGGCATTTTGCAAGTGGTCCCTTCAGAACCAGGGTTGGAAGTTTATACGTTTACTTTCGGTGACTAAGGTAGTTACGTTCAAATCTTAGGTTTTATTAAGAAAAAAAAGAAGTAGGAAATGGTTTTCCTACTTCCCGCAAAAACTGCATTTTTAATGATGAAAACTAAATTCCCGATTGTGATAAGTCACCGCAAAATCATCTTTACTTCTTACTTCGGGTACTAATGCTGGTTTAGGATCCTTTTGTAAAGCAGGGCGATCGTCACCGGAAAGTTTGGTGAAAAATGCATGAGCAGAGGCTTTCATGTTATGAAATGCCTGCATAACTAGGTTGCCTCTAGGCCTTACATGCTGACCTTGCGTAGTTAACTCAAGCCCAGAAAATTTGCCATAGATCAAAGTACATTGTAAAGCATCGTCTTTTAATAGCCCGTTACAACGCAGTTCAACATAATAAGCGATGAGTTGTTTTTTTAATTCTGGTTCAATTTGTTGTGCATCTTTAATATATTTAGCAAAAAGACCAGAAACTTCATTAGTATAAGTTTTCTGAGAAGCTGCACTTTTTGCGGCAAGATTAATGCCACAAGCCCCGCCTTTACATTGCATGGTAGCAAACTCGATAGGAAGTTTAGCTACTCCGTGTAAATCAGTAGTAGCATATCCTAATTGTGCAGGTGTCACCCCACCAGCAAATGCAATTTTATGGATAAAGGTCAAACAATTATTATGTGTCATTTTCCATGCCCATGTTTGTTGCACTGATTCAGCGAGCATCGCTTTTGCTGCCTCTGGATGTTTAAGATTATCGAGAGGATGTATATAAAAAACTCTTCCTCCTTGCGCACGTAAATAGGCCGCAAAATGTTCGTCATCGCGGATAAACTGTGGTTTATCGTTAAGTGTATTAATATGGATATAACCGTAATCACCTAATTTTAAAATGGAATGACCATATGGGTTAGCTTTACCCCCTGTGACATAAATAATTGCTAATTTATTAAAATCAATAGCATCTAATTTTTTAATGGGGTTTGAATTTTTAAAAGCGTCTAATTCTTTAAAAGCTTCTGGATCTTTATTAGATAACCAATGCTCAGCATCAGGTTCTGCGGGGTTATTATAAACATTAGGCAGATTCATTGTCATATTAAATTCAGCAGTAGAAAGGTGTCTAGGGCGGCCTGCTTTTAACACACGTTCACCTATTTTGGTTGCTATAATTTCGCTGTCACCAATTCTTGCTAGATAATCGACATTGTTTATTTGGCAAAGCATGTAATTTATAAGTTTGCTCAATCTTTGGCTTTTTACCCCATCTTCATTTATTTGATTTTGTAATTGAGACAAATATTCTTTAAGCTTGTCGATATTATTAACAGGATTATTGTCAGGCCCATCTTTTTTGCAATTGCCTAAAATTTTACTCAGCGCTTCTTCTAGAATTTTTTTATTTTCTAATTTTTTAGTCGTATTAATGTAATTTAATAAACCTTTTAAAACATAGCTCCTTGCTATAATAAATTTTTCCCGTTCATTCATTTGTTTATCACCGCGATATTTGGAAGATAATTCTTGATAATTAAGTACTTCACTGGTTTCCCCTACATTTAAAGTTTTCATGATACATTCCCCTTTAGTTAATTAATAAATACTTTCTTCTTGTTATAACTATGGAAGAGGATCGTCGATTTAGATGTCCGTGAAATATCCGACCAAAATTTTTTACATTTTTCTAATTTATCGACTATACTTTATCGGGTTTAGCTGTTATTAATGCTAGGGCACTATTATTAGGATCTAGCAATATATACCCCAACTGTATGAGCGACGAAAACCACATATTTCTTAGTAATTTGTTTAAAGTTTTCTCAGGTAGTTTTGAAAACTTATCGTTTTATGAGCAAGTACAAATAGTGGGCATATTCAGTATGGCCTTTGCTCGGTTGCCCAATGAAACCAGTTGCCGCGCTAACGAATGTTCATCTGTGCAGGAATTAGCCGAGGTCTGTACCAGTTGCCCGATAAAAACCCCACAGTGTCATTTAAAATTATCGCAGAAAGAAAAAGAGTGTTTGCACTACTTGTGCGAAGGGCTAACCATCAAAGGCATTGCGCGTAAAATGAAAGTTTCACCAAGAACGGTAGAAACACACCTTGAACGGGCAAAAGACAAATTACATTGTCACAACAAAGCGCAATTAGTATTGATGTTTTCTAAAACTGAAAGTGTGATTTAATATTTTTTTAACTTAGCAGGATTCTATCGCATATGTTTGAAAAACGAAATGAACGCTTATTACCGATGAATGTATTTATTGCACGCTTAGTGCGCAGCATTATTATTGGCTTGCTTGCCATCATCATTGCTTTAGGCATGGGAATGCAGGGTTATCATTATTATGAAAAGATGTCATGGGTAGATGCGTTTGTTAATGCCTCGATGATTTTATCGGGCATGGGGCCAGTGAGTACGCTGGTTACTAACGGCGGCAAAATATTTGCGGGTTTCTACGCTTTGTTTAGCGGCTTAGCATTTATTTTAATCATGGGTATTATTTTTGCGCCGATCATTCATCGTATATTTCACAAATTTCATTTGGATGATAAAGAGCGCGATTCAAATAATTAGAACAGGAATTACCAATGACCGAGTTACTTGCCGCAGTGCGTTAAATGAATTTATCTATACAAAAAAACCATGGTAGAGAAAAAACAAACCGAGCAAAAAGGTAATACAGCCGGTAATCATGTAGCTATTTTTACTCTGGAACACGCGTATTATTATTTGGCCAACGGCTGGGAAGTAAAAGTGAACTACTCCCTTAATAAAAATTATCCATGCCACTAGCGTTATTAAAATTCGCCAGTCTAGCACCCAAACATTGTGTACCAAAATTAACACTATCCCTAATATCAATGCTATTAAAGAGCCGAGCATTAAAACGGACTGGTTCTCAACAAGCCCATTAACCACTGGCCTTAAGTTTTTGTAATTAAAAAGGAAAGGTAAACTGATGACAAGAAAGTAGATACCAAAAGCCTGAGCTAGAAAAATAGAAATGTCCATATATATCTCCTTATAGGTTGTGGATGAATAATAGCAGAAAAAGCTTTAATTAACACTCCCCGCCCGACATGAATTGTGGATATCAGGCCCACACACAGGTAGTTTTTCGAGGTCCTTCTGTACGCGTTGCGATTCATGATAACTCTGATATTGAAGTAAATAAAAAACGGTTGTTAGCATTACAATGGTAACTAGAGTTATTGCTGCAATTACTGGCCCTAAAGAAAAAGCACGTTTTTTTAAGGGTTGAATAACACGCCTGATAACCATACTCCATATTATAGCTATGATCAAAACTGCGACGATAATAGGCAGCACCATTAAAATATAGAGAAAAAACATCATGGTATATTCAAGATTACCTTGTTGCTGCCAGGTAAACCCAAAAAAGATTACTAAATATAAAAGGATCGAAACGGTAATCGCTGTTTTACGTGGCTTAATAAACCAATGAGCAATCAGGCAAGCGGGTGTCAGTGAAAGCAAGAAAGTAGCAAATATAAGTGCGTATTCTAAATACATTAACTTTTCACCAAAGCTAGAATAAATTCTTCACATTTATGTAGTTGTTCTATTGTTACAAATTCATTGGCGCGATGTGCTTGTTCAATGCTACCTGGCCCGCAGACGATAGTGGGAATACCTGCTTGCTGAAATAGTCCGGCTTCAGTCGCATAAGCTACTTTATGAGTTTCTGTTTCGCGCGTTAATTTACGTACTAATTGTGTAATGGCAGCTTGTTCTGAGGCTTCAAAACTCGGTACTGAAAAAACCGAATTGATTTCGATAGCAGCGTTAACAAATTCATTTTGCATTCGAGGTAATAAATTTTGTTGCGCAAAGTTTTTAATTTTAGCGATAATTTGCTGCGGATCAACCGTTGGTAAATTGCGTAACTCGAGTAAAAATTCGCAAAGGTTAGGAATAGTATTAATCGCATTGCCACCTACAATCGTATTAGTAGAAAGACTGCTAAAAGGCACATCATAAAATTTATCGTGCGGGCCTTCTTGGCGAATGGTATTAGCTAAGGTGCGCACCCAGTGAATAAATTCAGCCGCGTATTCAATGGCATTACAACCACTCAACACTAATGAAGAATGTGCGGCATTACCGTGCACGTGACATTGCCAACCATTAATGCCCTTGTGGGCGACAATAGGCAGCATATTGCTGGGTTCACCAATGATGCACGCGCTGGGTTTAATCCTTTGTTGCCGCATGTTTTCAATCAACAATGGTGCGCCATTACAACCTATTTCTTCATCAAAAGAAAAAGCAAAGTGCAAAGGTTTTTGCCGTTTAATTTTTATCAGTTCAGGCAACAGCGCAAGAATGACCGCGATGAACCCTTTCATATCACACGTGCCGCGACCATAAAGACGATTTTCAATTTGTATCAGGGTGAAAGGATCGGAATGCCACTCTTGTCCGTCAACAGGTACTACATCAGTGTGGCCTGATAATATTAAGCCATCATCGGTATTATTATTTTGTCCAGCTAAAGTAGCAAATAGATTAGCTTTTTGGTGGCTTTCATCATAAGTCAATGTGGAGTTAATTTTATGATCTGCAAACCACTGGCGTATGACATCGATCAACGCCAGGTTTGAATTGCGTGAGGTAGTATCGAACGAGACTAATTTTTTCAACCATGCAATGCTGTTCATTTTTGCATTACATCGTTGTACTGCCACCGTTTATTTTCGCACATACACCTTTAGGCACAAACAAGAAGGCATCTTTTTGGCCGTCTTTAGTAGCCGATCCTGCGCAGGAATGTGTGCTGGTTTGGCAGTCATTTTTACCGGCTTTGGCGATACCAAAACATTTTTCTACATCAGAAGAGCCAGTCGCCGCTGCGGCATTTTGTGTAGTTAGTATAGCAGTGCTGGTAGCGATTGCTAAAATACTGGAGATGGCTATTTTTGCGATAGTGTTTTTGTTGTTCATTTGTTGCCCCCTATGAATGGTAAATAGTTTGCTGCATGTTCTCCATCTGTTATTTCTCAAACAGATGGAGGATTTGCATGACCTGGAGATTCGATGACTAACTTGCTGCTACAGTGCCGCCTGCATTGGTGCAATCAGTTGCTGTGTTTGTCATGGTCATTCCTTGTCCTTTACAGGTATTCATTCCTTTGCAAGCGTTGTTTGCAGTTTTGCAAGCGCCTTGGCCTTTACAAGCGTTACCGCCCATACATTTAACGCTAGGTGCGGTGGTTGTAGTTGTAGTTGTGGTGTCGGCAATACAAGCAGTCGCAAATAAAGCGCTTACTGTTGCTGCGATGATAACTCCAGTTGCTTTTCTCATTACTTTTCTCCATTAAGATGATGTTGATTTATAAAAACAGATTTTTCCATTAACCATGCTTTAATTCATGGTGGCTAAATCATGCCAGTTTAAGGCGGTTGGGTCAACCTAATGCACGGGTTCTTTCGGTGCGCTGGCCAAAAATGGGGGGCGGGCGAACCAGATGAATATCAATAAGCCAAAAAACAGAAAACCAGAGATCCAAAATATATCAGCGGTGGCCAACATATACGCTTGGTTGACGAGAACATTGGTGATTTGCGCATAAGCTGCCTGATGGCCAAATCCCAAATTTTGTAATTGTTGCGTGGCCTGTTGAATGTGTGGGTTATAGGTGGTTAGATTTTCAACTAATTTGCTTTGATGAACAGCTTCACGGCTTGTCCATAAATTAACAGAAATCGAAGTGCCAAAACTACCGCCTAATATACGTAAGAAATTGGATAAACCAGCAGCGCTGGCAATTCGGTTATTGGGCAGGCCAGATAATAAAATCATCACGGTAGTGATAAAAAAGCAAGGCGCGCCAATGCCTTGAATAAAACGCACTAGAGCAATATGGTTAAAATCAATATCGGTGTTAAAGCCTGCAATCCAAAAAGAACAAACGGCGAAAACAAGAAAACCGATGCTTGCTATAGAGCGTGGATCCACTTTGTTTAATATGCGCCCGATAAAAGGCGATAAAATCATCGGCAAAATGCCCAGCGGGGCAGTTACCAAACCCGCCCAGGTCGCGGTGTAATTCTGCTCTGTTTGCAGCCATAATGGCAATATCACGACACTACCGAAATAAATAGTATATCCTAAACTAATAGCAATTGTACCAATAGTAAAATTACGGATTTTAAATAAAGTAAGATCGACGATGGGATACTTCTCATTAAGTTCCCAAATAATAAAAAAAGTCAAAGTAATAACAGAGATGATGGTGAGAGTAGTTATTAATGACGAACTATACCAATCGAGATCTTGCCCTTGATCCAATAACACTTGCAAACAGCCGACGCCAACTGCCAACAAAATAAGACCGATGAAATCAATAGGCAGTTTAGCTATTTCGGTTTCGCGTTTGCCTAATAATTTCCATGTAACGTAAACAGAAAATATGCCCACCGGAACGTTAATATAAAAAATCCATGGCCAACTATAATCGTCGGTAATATAACCGCCGAGAATGGGCCCAAACACGGGCCCTGCGACTGCTACCATTGCCCACAATCCAGTCGCTAAACCTTTTTTTTCCGGCGGATAATTCGCTAATAAAAGACTTTGTGATAACGGAATCATCGGCCCTGCAACAGCCCCTTGTATCACCCGAAAAAAAACTAGCATTTCCAAATTAGTGGATAAACCACACAGTATAGAAGCAATCGTAAATAATGCTGTGGAAAATACAAATAATCGTACTTCACCAAAACGCCGACTTAACCAACCGCTGAGTGGTAATACGATAGCCATGCTCACGGCAAATGAAGTAATGATCCAAGTACCATCATTGGCGCTGACGCCTAAGTTACCTGCAATAGTTGGGATTGCTACATTCGCAATCGATGTATCCAACACATTCATAAATATTCCTAACGACACGGCAATCGTCATTAAGAATAATTGGATACCTTTTATGGGAGCCATATTATGGATAACTCACATTTTTAGCATTCGCTTGCAAAATTTTATTGATCAGGTCATTCACTTGTTGTAGGTCAGTGCTATAGTCTTTAGTTTGATAAATAATTTTTGCTTGTGGTAACTGCGTTAAAGTCGCGCCATTGCGATTATGCGAATCAATATTTACAGTGACAGATAAACCAAGACGTAACGGGTATTTCTTTAATTGTTCAGGATCAATCGCAATGCGTACGGGTAAACGCTGCACTATTTTGATCCAATTGCCGGTTGCATTTTGTGGCGGCAATAAATCAAACGTGCTGCCCGTGCCTGGGTTTAAACCGATGACCGTACCTTTGAATTTAATGCCATTGCCATAAGCATCGGCAGTGACTTCAACTGGTTGACCGATGCGAATATTTTTTAGTTGTGATTCTTTATAATTGGCATCGACCCATATCTGGTTTAAAGGAACCATCACCATTAATACGGTATTAGGCGTTACTTGCTCACCCACTTGCACCGGACGCTTGGCAATGTAGCCTGTTTCAGGCGCATAAATAGTGGTGCGACGCCAAGCTAAATAAGCATTACGTAATTGAGTGGCTGCTGCTAACACTTGGGGGTGATGATATAAATCACTGTTCGACACTAAAGCAACTTGTGCATCAAGTTGCGCTTGCGCTAATGCTAAGGATGCCACGGCACTATCGGCAGTTAACTTGGCATGTTGTAATTCTTCACGTGAGATAACTTTATTGACAACGAGTTCAGAGCGTCTTTTATAATCTTCTTGTACTCTTTCAAGGTTATCTTGTTGCACGACTACATTTGCTTTTAATTGGTTGATGTTTTGATACAACTGATCTACTTGACGCACGGTTTGCGCTAATTGTTCTTCTGCCATCTGCAAGGCAATGACAGCGTCTGCTTTATCTAAACTAACTACCCATTCACCTTTGGTTACTAAGTCGGTTTCATCAGCACGAATACTGGTAACTTGACCAGAAATTTGCGGCATTATTTGCACTAAATTACCATTGACATACGCATCGTCGGTGTTTTCGTAAAATCGACCATAGAATGCCCAATATGCTAACCAAATAATACCCAGCAGCAAAAAAACAATAGCAGCTTCGGTTAAGAGCAAATTACGTTTATGATGATCGGGGGGTAAATTTGGAGTATCTTGTTCGAGTGCCATGGAGTCCCTTATTTATTTTAGTATATAATTAAATTATACGATAAATTTCGGCAGAGCTATACTATAATAATAAAATGCAATCTAAACCTACAATTTTAATCATCGGCGCTGGCCTGGCAGGTCTTGCTGCAGCAAGCAGATTAGTGGCTGACAATTATCAAGTCACCGTGCTCGAAGCCAGGCCGCGCATCGGTGGGCGTACGTGGACCGATTTTTCATTAAATGTACCTTTTGATCAAGGGGCTTTTGTCATTCATGGTATACAAAATAACCCTATGGTTGAGTTATGCCAGCAATTCAATGCGAAATTTATTCCTATCTCGATCAACTCCATCTGGTTCGCTAATCAAACCCAACAATTTTCAGAAACCGAATTAGAGACTATTCATGATCAATTCAATCAGTTAGTTGCCGATGCAAGTGTGTATGCCCGTCAGGCACAACACGATATGACGCTGGCAAAAGCGCTGCACGTTGTTTATAACATCAAGGATTATCCCGCACTCACCAAACCAATATATAATTGGCGTTCAACATTTTTAACACTGTATGCTGCCGCTGAAGCTAAGCACCTATCGGCACGTCATTGGGATGAAGATGAAACACCTTTCGAAGGTGGTAATGGCTTTATGCTCGATGGGTATCTTCCGATTGTCACTGGGTTAGCACAAAAAATTCTCATTAATTTAAATACACAAGTTACGCGTATTAATTATAGTGGCCGATCAATAAAAGTAGAGACTAACAATGGTACTTATGAAGCAGATAAAGTAATCATCACAGTGCCTTTAGGTGTTTTAAAAAAAGCCGCTATTTCATTTGGCCCACCGTTACCCATCGTAAAAAAATTAGCGATAGCGCGTTTAGAGATGGGTTTATTAAATAAAATGGCTTTGAAATTTGCTAAACCATTTTGGCCGGTTGATCCAAAAATGATTAGAATAAGTAATCTAACAAGTAGTGGCTTGGTTATACCGTGGTTTTTAAATTATCAACATTATTTTAACGAACCTGTGTTAGTCGGTGCAGTGGCAGGCGATAGCGCGCATGAATTCGAAAAACTAAATGATGAAGACGTTTGCCATGCAGCCATGAAAGCGTTGCGGCAATTATTTGGCAATAATATTCCTAATCCTACGGGATATATTATTACCCGTTGGGGGCAGGATATTTTTTCATATGGTTCTTATTCGTATATTCCACTCGGCGCAACCGGTGCTGATTACGATAGTTTGTCACAGCCAGTAGAAAACAAACTTTTCTTTGCCGGTGAAGCCACCAATCGATTTTTCCCTGGCACTACGCATGGTGCTTATCTTTCGGGAATACGAGAGGCGGAACGTATTTTAGGCGTAATCAGGTGAGAAATTCAGACATATCAATGATGGCAGCAAAATAATCACTTTCTATTACATCTTTACTAATACCATTGACGTGAATTAAAACTGGCCTACATGAATATCCTTTAGGTCGTCGCAGGCGATCAATTTTTTGTTGTACCTCATTGATTACTTCCATCCCAACCGGATGTTTTGAAAACTTTATTTCACATACATAAACAGTATGAAACCTTGTTTGAATCAAATAATCTATTTGGCAACCGCGTTGTTTGCTAGTGGGTTTTTGAAAAAAAGGATTATCACTGATAATGTTATCAGCGGTTAATCCTAAAGCTTGATGAATGCAATAGCGGTTATTTAACACCAAATTTTCAAACTGCAATCCTATGATACTGTTCCATTCAGGTAAATGATTGATAGATTTAATGTCAAATCCGCCTCTATCTATTTTAGTTCGATTTTTAGCAATATAGCGCAAATAAAAACGCAGATAATTATCGCTCAAACGGTATTTGCTAAGTTTAGAATCAACGCCCGTTTTTATATCCCAAGTATAATCACGTTTAATAAAACCCGAGAGAGTTAGCTCGTCAAGATATTCGCTGAATAGTCCACTCAATTCAACATTTAGCTCTTTGCTGAGTATGCTGGCTTCTTTCGCACCATCGGCAAGTGATGTGACTATTTCACGGTAAAGTGCTGAACGACGTCTGAAAATATTAGCAAAGATATTATCAAATTCTTCAACCAACATTCCGCCTTTTTTGAAGCAAAGTTCTTTAATATTTTCTTCAGCACTCATATTGGGATCAATTTCTTCCAGGTATTTTGGTATGCCACCTGTAACAGATAAGATTTTAAATTTCTCAAAAGCAGATATATTTTGTGAAAGCTTAGCCCAGAAATGGCTACAATCTTTTAACGGTAATTCTTCTAACGTCAGCGTATATGATACTCGACCTAAATAGCCCGTGCTACGTAATATGTTTTTATCAATCCAGGAGGCAGCAGAACCACACAGCACAAATATTAATTCGGGATTTTTTTTGAATTTTTGATCCCAGGCATTTTTTATTTTACCGAGAAAATCAGGATCTTCGGAACCCATCCATGAAATTTCATCAAAAAGTAGTACGACACGGCCACGTTTAATTTTTTCAAACAACAAAAGAAATAGCTTACTCCAGTCGTCTGCTTTTACTTCCGGCAACCCGGTCTGCTCACTTAATTGTCGCGCAAATTCATCACGTTGTGATTGGGCGGTTGTTTGTTCGGTGGGAGCAAGCCCTGCAAACGAGTATAAAGTGGAACCCTTGGCAAATTCTTCGATGAGCCTGCTTTTCCCAACGCGCCTGCGCCCTTTAACGACAATAAGTGACGCGGTTTTTTTGCGTAAAAAACGCTTAAGTGCGTTAAGCTCCTCCGCTCTGCCGATGAAGGGCGCTGCTTTTTCTTTTTCTACCATAGCTAGGGTTGCCTGCGATATTTGATACTATAAATAGCGAAATTGCTGTTTGCAGTATCAATTTAACATGGATTTTTGATACTGTAAACAGCAAAATAGCTGTTTGCAGTATTGGGTTGACTCGTGTTTTTGATACTGTAAACAGCTATTACTTATACAGAGGATGTCTTACCAGCCATGGCTAGCCGCAATCCTAGGCCAATTAATACAAACCCAGTCACTCCTAGAGAATACATTTATTAATAGTCGAGTTTTTCCTTCATTTCAGTAAATGGGATCATTACATGTTCGCGATAAGCGGGTCGTTCTTGTAACCGCTTGTACCATGCTTCAACATTGGGTACTGTGGGACGTTCAATTTCAAGTTCAAAATAACGATAAAGCATAGTACCGATAGCGATATCTGCTAAGGTAATAGTATCGCCACAGATAAATGTTTGTTTTTTTAGTAAATTGTCTAACAGCAAAAAATGCTTACTGCAAGTCTCGATACATTTTTTAATTGCAGGCCAATTGCGCTGTGCATCGGGTGTGCGGTAAAAGCCCCAAAAAATACCATTTAGAAAATCGGGCTGTAATGCGGTTTGCGACCAATCCATCCATTGTTCTGCGTGAGCACGCACGACAGCATCATGTGACCAGAATGGTGCTTTACCATTACGTGCTGCAAGGTAGCGCAGAATGGTATGCGATTCAAATATTACTGTATCACCATCGCTGATAACAGGTATACGCCCGTGCGGGTTCATGGCTAGAAACTCGGGTGTAGTTAAGCCACCAAATTTTCCGCCGACAGAAATATGTTCGTGTGCTAGATTCAACTCACCTATCAGCCACATCACTTTTTGTACATTGGAAGAACTTCGACGTCCGTAGATTTTAAGCATTTTTCCCCCTTTATTTAGAGATTTTATCTAACACTGATTTTGCTATAGCTGCCAACTCGCTGCGAGTTTTTTTCCACGCTTGGGTCATTTCTATTCTTGAAGAGGCTGGGTTAACGCCATTGTACCTGATATTGATAATCTCCCCAACTCAAGGTTGCTTTAGAAGTTGGCGAAATAGCACTCACACCTGCCGGTGTGCCGGTAAAAATAATATCGCCGGGGCAGAGTGGGAAGAATTCACTGATATAAATCAATATGTCGATTGGTTGCATGAGCATAGTTGCAGCGCGGCCGCGTTGTTTTATAGCGCCATCCAGAGTTAAGGTAAATTCTATTTCCAGATAATGCTTAAATTCGTTTATTGGAATCCACGGCCCAATGATCGCAGCATCTCTAAAAACTTTGGCGGTGGTCCACGGTTGCCCAGTTTTTTTCAACAATGCTTGCCGTTCGCGCAAGGTGCCGTCTAAACCTAAGGTAACCGCATCAATCGCCGATTTGGCTTGTTCCCGTGTTAATTGAAAACCACCTTTCGCTACTCGTAGTACCACTTCGCATTCGGGATGTACTTCACCGCAATTAATAGGAAAATGTGCGAAGGCAGTTTCGTGCCAATTTTTGGCTTGCAATAGAACACTCGGCGGTTTTAAAAAAATGACGGGTTTTTCAATGGGCGCATCATTCATTTCACGAATGTGGTCGCTATAATTTTTTCCGATACAAACAATTTTATCGATGTTCATGATATTTTTCCTGCTATTTGCAGAAAGGGGAAAATCCCATGTGTCATATTTTAACCGTAGTTTAGAAGAAGAATCAAATAAGTATTAGCAAATGTCACCACACTGTCGTTTTGACTGTTAAAACACGCTTGCTATCGGGCATAGAACACCTTATAAGATTAACTTAAGGTGAAAATTAATTTTCCCTTGGCCTTATTAAATGACTCGCACGAGGAATTTATATGGATCCAGCAGTTACTAAACGTGTAGCAGAAACTAAATCAGATCTTGCGCAAACTCCTATTAGCGCAACAGAGCTGATGACTCGTCAAATGTCCTTTAAACGAATTCAACGAGGATTTCCTATTGCGGCAAAATGTTTAATGCTATGTGGTTATTTACACGCCGATTTCATTAGCGAAGAAATATTACACAAAGCGCTAAATATTCAGGAAACTGAATTTAAAAAAGCCATCGACCTTCTAAAAAAACTTAAGATGATCGAGCCAACAGCAACAAATGCTATATATACAATAGCACCTCAGCTGCAAGAATTTATTCGTACGCAAGATGAAATTGAACTGACACAAGCGCGTTTAAAATTATTGGCAGATGTTTTATATAATCTTTATCCATTTAACGCCGACAAACCAACAGAGATTGCCAAAGTAAAAGAATTGCAACCGCATTTTGAAGCGCTTGCTAGTCATTTAGATGCCTATATAATTCCCGGGAAAGGTCAAATAGCCCCCCTCGCTGATCAACAAGTACAAATATTTTCAGTGTTAACTTATATTTATGCGTCCTATTCAAAAGATCCTAGACGCTTGATTCACTATGCAGAAAAAGCAGTTAATGTCGAGGTTCAGTATCCTGGATATTTTTATGAGGTTAAGGCTAATTGTTACAGTAAAGCTGCAAATGCCCATCGTGAATTGGGAGAGATGAGTAAAGCGATAGATAAATATAAGCAATGCCTGGGTATTTATTCAATTATAGGCGAGACATATGTAATGTTGAAAGTCAGCGCTGTTTATCACGACCTAATTAACATTTATGATAATTTTGGTGATTTGCGCCAAGTACTTGCTACTTTGTATAAAAAATTAGAATTTTTACAACTTTTGCCTACTAAATCTACGGTAGATATTGTGCGATGTTATCAAACACTTGGCAATCTGCACCGCAAGTTGGGTGAAACAAAAAAAGCAGTAGAGTGTGATGAAAAAGCGTGGGAATTTTATTCAAAATTTGCTGCAGCCACAGAACTCGATAAAGCTAATTATCTTACCAATTTGGCATACAGTTATATAGTCGATGCACAAAAAGTTAATGTTAATAAAGCAATTGAGTTACAAAGTAAAGCGCTAGAAATACATTTAAGAATAAATAATTCGCCTAGCAATATTGCAAATGCGTATTGTAATTTAGGGCTAGCCTATTGTGTGTTAGGCCCAGAGCAGGAAGCGGTTGATTGTTTTAATGAAACATTTAAAATTCTTGAAACTCTTCCGCAGCAGGATACCCCATTCGTTTTAGCTATACGTATTGAAGCAACTATAGGTATGGGTAATGCACAGCGTGCTTTAGGTAATGCAGATGACGCGATTATTTGCCATCAAAATGCACTTAAACTTATTGCAGAAAAAAATAAATCAAAACAATATCTCGCACAGGGTCATTATGAATTAGGCCAAGATTGTTTAGCATTAAAACAATATAAAGAGGCTATTTGGAACCTTGGTCAAGCAAGAATGTTATATTATTTGATTAACCCACAACATCCATTAATTGCTGTTATAGAAAGCCGATTAGAAGCAGTTATAGCCGAAGAAAAAAAAGATAGGAAAAGGCCATTAGAAGTAAGCGCAACGTCGACACCTATATCGAGTCCATCGCAATCTGGCAGCAGTGGCCCTGATACGCCATCGCAAATGAGTGGTTCCTCTACAAGAACACCTTCGCCACTTTCTATCGCCCCTAGAGAAACTTTTTTTAAGCCAGAAGAAAAAGTTCAAGCAACAAAACCTTCCGCATTTGTCTATTATGAATTAGGCCAAAATTTATTAGCGTCACGAAGATATCAAGAAGCAATTTGTAATTTTGAACAAGCTAAAAAGTTATACTATTTGATTGACCCACTTCACCAAGCAATTGTTCTTATAGATAAAGACTTAGAAATCGCCAAAAAAGGTGAAACAGGTGTAAATCGTGTATTTAACCCTATCTTGGGCCCTTTTTAATATTGAATGTGTTAACACATAACGACTTTTACAATTTGTTCAGTACATTGAAGAAATTTCTTCAATACGTTGAACAAATTGTAAGGGAGCGACATAAAAAGGCCAAGAAGATAATACCAAGCTTGACCTTTAGCCATTTCTTGACTAAACTTAACCTAGTCAACTTAGTCAAAGGGAGTTTATATGTATACAGTCAATATTTATGAAGCAAAGACCCATTTATCCAGTCTTCTTGAGAAGGTCGCCCATGGCGAGGAAGTGGTAATCGGTAAGGCCGGGAAACCTATCGCTAAACTTATCCCTTTCAAAAAAACAACCAAAACACGCAAGCCGGGTTATTGGAAAGGGAAAGTTATTATTCATGAAGATTTTGATACACTTCCACCAGAGGTGCTTGCTGCTTTTAAAGGAGAGCATGAATGAATTTATTGTTGGATACTCATATTTTACTGTGGTGGTTGTCTGATCAATCTTTACTTTCGTCAAAAATTAGAAAATTAATTTCTGATGCTGATAACATGGTTTTTATCAGTGCAGCCAGTATCTGGGAAATTTCAATAAAAAAAGCATCTGGTAAACTCATTACGCCTAATGATCTTGAAAATGCATTAATGGAAAGTGATTTTCAAGAATTACCTATTCATCATAGTCATGCAAACCTTGCTGGAAAGCTACCCCAACATCACACAGATCCTTTTGACCGTATGCTTATTGCCCAAGCCGAAATTGAAAAATTAACCTTAATTAGTCATGATCGTCACTTTAAACAGTATGCTATCAAACACTTTATTTCGGCTTAGTATGATCATCTCTCCCCCCGAAGCACGAAAAATCGTATTAGCAAGCCAACGTTTGGGTGGAGTGAGTTTTAATTCGAGTAAAACCATTAAATCTAATAAAGCCGCAACGCTTGCGATCGTTCAACATTTAGGCTACATCCAAATCGATACCTTGGCAGTTATCGCACGTGCGCATCATCATGTTTTGTGGTCACGCCATAATGATTATCAACAAAAATATCTTGACGAACTCCTGCGCGAAAAAAAGATTTTTGAATATTGGAGCCACGCTGCGGCATATTTGCCGATGAGTGATTATCGTTTTACTTTGCCGCTGAAAGCAATTTATGCCAAAGGCAAGTCACACTGGTTTGCGCAAGATTTGAAAATCAAGAAATTTGTGTTAGATCGCATCAAAAAAGAAGGTGGCTTGCAATCTAAAGATTTTGAGTTTAAAGATAAAACTCTAGGCAATTGGTATGGTTGGAAACCCGCTAAACGTGCTTTACATCAATTGGTGATGGAAGGTAAATTAATGGTAGCGGAGCGTAAAAACTTTCACAAAATATACGATCTTACCGAACAAGTTTTACCATCTACCATTAATACTACGATGCCATCAGATAACGAATATTATGAACATCTGATTCTTACCGCGATAAATGCTAATGGTATTGTCACCGCCAGCGAAATGGGATATCAACGTAGTCATGCCAGAGTGGGCATCAATAAAAATATTAAACGTTTACTGAAAGAAGGTTTAATTACCGAAATAAAAGTAAATGGTATTGATGATAATGTTTATTATGGGTCAAAAGAAAAATGTGCAGCAATACTAAATACCAAACAACAGCCGAAGCAACTACATATTTTATCGCCTTTTGACAACCTAGTGATTCAACGTAAACGGCTGCAACAATTATTTAATTTCAATTACGTAATCGAATGTTATTTACCCGCAGCAAAAAGGCAACACGGTTATTTTTGTTTGCCGGTGCTCTACGGCGATAGTTTTGTTGCGCGCTTTGATCCTAAAGTCGACCGGACTGCAAAGACTTTTCATATTCGCAGCTTTCATGCCGAAAAAGGCTGCAAAAAAACCGCTGAATTTAACAAGGCATTTGCAGAAAAAATTAAAGATTTTGCTGAGTTTAATGGGTGTGGGGAAGTGGCCCTATAAATCCACCTCCGATTCTGGCTAGCGGGCTGCTTTTGCAACTGCTATTATCATCTCCTATGAAAGTAACCTACGACAAAAAAGAGTTTTATCGCGCCCATTTAGCGCGGGATTTCCGCTTTGATGGCAAATTTTTTGTGGCAGTCAAAACCACCATGATCTATTGTCGCCCAATATGCCCGGCCAAAAAAGCGCAGTTAAAAAACCTCGAATTTTTTATCCATGCCGCGCAAGCCGAAGAAGCGGGATATCGGCCGTGTTTACGTTGTAGGCCAGAAACCGCCCCTGGTTCGGCTGCTTGGAATGGCACTTGTGCCACGGTGCAACGTGCGGTGCGCATGATGGATTCGTTTGCTTTAGAAGATTTGTCGATTAAAGATTTAGCCGCAAAATTAGGCATCGGATCACGCTGGTTGAGTGAACTGTTTCAACAACAAGTGGGGGCAAGCCCGCAATCCATTTTAATGTCTAAGAAATTGGATACTGCTAGAAATTTATTGGATAAATCATCGTTGTCAATTACTGAAATTGCTTATAGCTCCGGTTTTCAGTCACTGCGGCGGTTTAATGATGCATTTAAAATCCGCTTCCAAAAAACGCCGAGCGCTTTTAGAAAAGAACCGGTTTCTGAAGGACAACTGCGTTTACAATTAAGTTATAGACCACCCTATGCTTGGAACAATCTGATCAGTTTTTTTAGTCACCGTGCCATTCCTGGAACGGAGTTGGTGGAAGATAATTCTTATCAACGACTTATAACGCACGGTGATATACGCGGGTGGTTTAAAGCAACACACAGTGAAAATAATAAAATAGATATTGAATTTAAATTAAGTAAACACGCCAATATATTGGAGTTTATTGTGCGACTGAAAAACATTTTCGATCTCGATTGCGACCCCATGGCCATCGAAAATTGTTTGCAAGAAGATAAAAAACTAAAACCATTTTTGCAACAACATCAGGGATTAAGGATCCCGGGTTGTTGGGATGGTTTTGAACTGGCAGTGCGCGCAGTGGTTGGTCAAAAAATCAGTGTCAAAGCGGCGCGTACCATCCTTGGTCGTATTGTTGAAATTTGCGGCGAACAACAAACACTGGATAATTCGCTCCAGTTAGAACGTTTTTTCCCAAGCGCAGAAAATATTCTCGCCGCTGATTTATCTAACATTGGTTTGCCAAGTGCAAGAGTTGCTACGATTAAAGCGCTTGCCAATGAAGTTGCCAATAAAACATTGGTTCTCGATGGCACAGCAGATTTCGTAGATACTTGTAAAAAATTGTTAGCCATAAAAGGAGTCGGCCCGTGGACGGTGGAATACATTGCCATGCGCGCATTGCGTAACCCGAATGGATTTCCTGAAACTGATTTAGAAATACAAAAAAAGATCGCACGTTTGCATTTGGATCCACAAAAATGGGTTCCCTGGCGTGCTTATGGGGCTATTCTACTTTGGAGTATAAAATGAAAAATCTACACTTACTACAACAGAGCACTTACGATGTCATTGATTCACCCATCGGTGAATTGATCATCATCACTTCAGCAAAAGGTTTACATGCAATCGTATGGGATGTGGACAGCAAAGATTTAGACCGCGAAAATCTTATTCGTTCGAAAGGTGAAAAAATCATTGTGCAAACTAAAAAGCAACTCGCTGAATATTTCGTCGGTAAACGAGAAACATTTGATCTGCCTTTAGTATTAAATGGCACACCATTTCAAATACAAGTATGGCGGCAATTGCAAAAAATACCCTATGGAGAAACCATTTCTTATGGCGAGCAAGCAAAAAGAATCGGTGACAAAAATAAGGCCCGGCCTGTTGGCATGGCCAATGGCCGCAACCCCATTCCGGTTATTATTCCCTGCCATCGTGTGATTGGTAGCAATGGAAAATTAGTTGGTTTTGGGGGTGGTTTATCACGTAAAGAATGGTTGTTGAATCATGAAAGAAAATAACTTCCCCTACAAATGGTGGGCGTTAATTGGTTTAAGCCTTTTATCATTCACTGCGTTTGTCGACGTTACCATCATCACCACTGCGTTACCGTTTATTCAAAAAGAGCTGCATGCCACCGTGTTGCAGTTACAATGGGTGATGACAATTTTCGCCATGATCCTCTGCATGTTCATGATCATCGCGGGTAAGTCAGGCGATTTATTAGGCCGTAAAAAAGTTTTTTATTTTGGGTTTATTATTTTTGGTATTGCAGCTATCGGCGCGGCGAATTCGCACAGTATTCAAATGTTAATATTTTTTCGCGCCATTCAAGGGTTTGCTGCGGCGATTATCGCAACGATTGGTGTTGCTCTGTTACCGCAAGCATTTCCTGCCAACGAACAAATGCGCGCTATCGGCGTTTACAGCGCATTTAATGGCGCGGGATTAGCGTTAGGCCCATTTTTAGGCGGTGTATTAATCACCACCTTAGGCTGGCGCTGGGTATTTTGGATTAATATTCCTATTATCTTAATTGGTTTAGGATGCTGTTCTTTCAGCCTCAAGCCTTCACCGAAACCGGATTACAACATAAAAATAGATTGGTACGGCGCAATTTTATTAGCAATTGGCTTAGGCAGTTTGATTTATGGCATTGTGCACGGCGAGCAAATGGGTTGGGATTTAGCATCAACATGGGTCGCAATTGCTGGTGGATTATCAGCGTTAGTTCTTTTAATTATTTTAGAAAATAAAATTGAGCAACCATTATTAGACTTAGCAATTTTTAAAAACCGCCACGCCTGTTTAGCGATGTTAGTTTGTGTAATAGCGGGTTTTATCGTATTTGTATTTATGTTCTTTGATTCGCTCTATCTGCAATTGATGCGCCAACAATCCGCATTTTATATCGGACTAACTTTGTTGTGTGTACCGGTTTCGCAAGTGTTCGTTTCACTGTTTTTAGAAAAATTAGTAAATAAATTTGGTGTATTTAATCTTCTAGTCTATGGGTTAGGCATCGCGCTACTAGCGGCCATTTGTCATGCTTTCTTTTATCCTAATACTTCAATTTTCTTTATCATATTAATTTTAGTTTTAATGGGTTACACCTGGGGCATTTCTAATGCGGGTTCCATTACGGCGTTAACACAATCCGTTCCATCCGAAAAAATGGGTAGTGCCATTGGAACCTTATTTACTATTTTAAATGTCAGTGGCTCCATATCGTTAGCGCTAGCCACGGTACTTTTTCACTGGCGCGAAAGCCACTCAAATTTTATCAGCGCTTTTCATTGGGTGGCGTTATTTTCGGCGGCTATTATGTTGATTATTTTTGTGGTGGGATTGCGATTAAGAAAATAGGGCGGCACGTACACAGTGCGTGTCACTATTAGCTAATGCGCTTGTTTTTGCAATTCTTGCAAACGTTCTGGCGTTAACCCCGTCACTTTAGCAATTAAATTAACGTCTAAACCTTCTCTTAATAGATTCAGCGCTACTTCATTGCGTTCTTTCTCGATGCCCCTCGCAATGCCTTTCTCCATGCCTTTCTCGATGCCTTCGTGCACTCCTTTTTCAAAGCCCCGTTGCATACTGATAAGTTCAAAATTGGATAGATAAGTCATGTGTTTGTTCGCCTCAAATTGGTGGATTTCTTCTCTATATTTTAGCTCAAATTCTTCCGTTAGCGCAATGGAAAAGTCTAAAAACCGCAAAAAATTAACGATTTCATTTCTTTTGAAGCCGTTCTTAATCATGCGTTTGCATAGACCGACTTTGGTTTCATACTTCTGCTCCTCAGGCTGCTTTTTAGCCTTGAGGGCATCCAAGTGAAATAGAATGACCGTAGCAAAAGGATTAGTAGAGGTCTCCAACGTTTCACGATCTTTTTCAAAGTCGATCAGCTTGCATACCAGAAAATCTTGCCGTAACCGTGAGCCACCAAAGCCCACTTCATAGGAAGTGGGTCTATAGTTGCTATTATCATCAGCCAAAAAAGCGCAGCTTGCGATAGGACGCCCGTATTTATTAAAAAGCCGGATAGCATAAACAAACATGCGTTCAGGGAACTTTGCTGTCGGAGCTTGCTCAACTTCAAGATGAAGTAGCACCCAAGGGGCACTCCCATCTTTAAGGAATACCCGTATTAATTTATCGACAAATTGTTTGCCAATTTTATCTTCCTTTGAGATAGTTTCTAACTCTTTATCCTGTGCTGCCCATCCTCGATCCCAATCAATGAGCTGGTAAAGGTCGGGAAAACAAATCTCCAGTGCTTGAGGTAAATATTCATCAAGCACGTCTTTCCATGCACTATCATGTTGTGCTTTTGGTTTTTTAGACAAAAGTTCACCTTTTAATTCTTTTTGCATATAACAGCGCACCCTTTATTGATTAATTATTACCAAATAGGTTACTTAATAAAGGAATAGTTGTCAATAAAGAATATAATTGGTAATGTTTTCTGTCGCTTTGACTGTTCGACTAATCCTGAGCAAAACCATTTTGCCGAGGTCGGCAAAATGGTCGGGGGTGATACTACATTGGACCAATATAGATTAGGATAGTCAAAAACTTGGTGGCTGAACAAAAAAGGTATATTGTTTATAATGAAAAAAATACAAATAACACTAATTCTATTATTAATAACCTGGCTCCCCAGCGCCTTCGCCGCCAATGTCACCGTCAATTTAACGGTGGCGTATAAAACCGTAAACTTTACGGGTAAAACGGTGCAAGCGATTGCGGTGAATGATCAAATTCCCGCGCCGACGTTACATTTCAAAGAAGGGGATCGCGTTACGATCAATGTTTATAACCATTTAGACAAAGGCACAATTATTCATTGGCATGGTTTATTAGTACCATGGCAGATGGATGGGGTAGAAGGCATCAGTGCGCCAGCGATTCCGCCCGGCGGCGTTTTTCATTATCAATTTACGCTCAAACAATCCGGCACTTATTGGTATCACGCGCACGCCGGTTTTCAAGAGCAGCAAGGTTTATACGGCGGCATTATTATTGATCCACTACAACCGCCGCGTTATCACTATGACAAAGATTTTGTAATTATATTATCGGATTGGAGTAATACATCACCGGAGCAAATTTATCGCAATCTAAAAAAAGACGGTGATTTTTATTCGGCGGATTTTCCTTTGCAGCCTTCATTGCTGCGCTTCATTCATGATTATCGCGTTGCTAATACAATGCAACGGCAAACAATGATTATGAATTATAAAATGATGCAACAAATGCGCATGAGTATTTATGATATCAGCGATGTCGCTTACGACACTTTTTTATTAAATGGTCAACCACCCACACAACCGTGGACTGCGTTAGTTAAACCTGGCGATGTGGTGCGTTTACGATTTATCGATGCTGGTTCGGGCACGATGTTTCATGTAAAAATTCCAGGAACCACCCTACAAATGGTGCATGTGCAAGGTCACGATGTGCAACCATATACTGTCAATGATTTCACAATGACTCCCGCCGAAACTTACGATGCGTTAGTAAAAATAACTAATCATTCGCCTTATATTATTTATGCTGAATCAGCTGATACTGTCGGCGCTGCACTAGGTGCGTTGATAACGCAACCACATCAGGTTGTGGATTATAAAAATGTCGCGCCATTTCCCACCCCACAACCCGATACCGGTATGAGTGGCGATATGTCAGGCATGGATATGAAAAATATGGATATGTCTGCCATGCAGCCTGCGCCATCAAAATACCAAAATTTAGTATCGCCAGTGCCGACTAATGATCCAAATAAACCAGTGCAAATTATTCGCATGGAATTATCGGGTTATATGGGGCGTTTCATTTGGTTTATAAATGGAGTGCCGGGTTATAAAGCAAAACCAATTTTAATCGAACCGGGCAAACGTTATCGTATTATCTTTGTGAACAAATCAATGATGCATCACCCAATGCATCTGCACGGGCACTTTTTTATTTTACGTAATGGCCATGGTGCTTTTGATCCGTTTTTACATACCATAGATGTAGCGCCTGGTGAAACGGTGGTTGCTGATTTTGATGCTGATGCCAGTGGCCAATGGATTTTTCATTGTCACTTTTTATATCACATGATGTCGGGTATGGAGCGTGTTTTTCGCTACACTACTTACAGCCAGAATCAAACAGCCGATTCATCACATGCCGAACATGCCGATCATATGATTCATCCGGCAAATTTTTATGCGGCTAATTTTTTAGATGCTAGCATTGATCCATTTAACAACACTGATAAATTTACTTATAAAGCATTGCTAGGTTCTGATTACAATAAATTAGAACTGTATATGAATGATGCCGAAATAGATAATGGTAAAATCACTAATGGCGATGTAGATATTTTTTATTGGTATCCCATTAGCGAATTTTGGGCGATCAAAGGCGGCGTTAATTATTTTTATCGACCGGCACAAACACCGTATTGGCAACCGGGTGTAGGTATTGAAGGTCAAATGCCGTATTTTATCGACACCGATATCCGCAATTATTGGTACTCAGGCAGTGATAAATTAGATGCAGAATTATCGCGCGATTCACAAATCAGTAATAACTTTTTTATTCGTGTAGGCGTGCGTAGTATTATAGCCAGCAAAACGGTAGCAGGCGCGGGTATTGGTAATGGTTTTAATGAATGGCAAGTGACTGTGCGCCCCTATATTCGTTTATCACCTAACATTGCGCTATTTACAGAATATGAACATACCCGTTACTATGGGGCATTGAGCAATATTCTACAAAGTGAGGGTGGATCAGCCACTGAAAATCTTTGGTCAATCGGTACATCACTTTTGTTTTAAGAGGAAAAATTATGAAACACACGCAAGCACTCCGGACTTTAATCAACAGCAACAAAACCACAATTGTTCCTGGGGTTTTTGATGGAATGTCGGCATTGCTGGCTAAAAAAGCCGGGTTCCCTGTTTTATACGCCAGCGGCGGTGCGATTGCGCGCAGCGCGGGCTTTCCTGACATTGGTTTACTGACAATGACCGAAGTTTGTACGACCATCGCACAAATTGTTAATGTGGCTAATTTACCCGTAATTGCCGATGCCGACACCGGTTTTGGCAATGCGCTTAACACACGCCGCACCGTGCAAGAATATGAAAGATTGGGTGTGGCAGGTTTGCATATTGAAGACCAAACGTTTCCCAAACGTTGTGGCCATTTAGATGATAAAACGCTGATTTCCAGCGAAGAAATGTGCCACAAAATTCGTGTAGCACGCGCGAGTTTAACTGACACGGATTTTGTAATCATTGCACGCACCGATGCCATTGCGGTCGAAGGATTTGATAATGCAATAAAACGCGCCAAAGCTTATTTACAAGCCGGTGCAGATGTTATTTTTGTAGAAGCACCGCAAACGGTGGAACAAATAGAAGCGATTGCCACGCAAATACCACAACCCAAATTGCTGAATATGTTTTATGGTGGCAAAACCCCTTTAGTTGCAACTGAAAAATTACAACAATTGGGTTATCAACTGGTTATCATTCCATCTGATCTACAAAGAGCAGCGATGATGGCGATGCAAAAAACCTTAGCGGTGATCGCCAAAAATGGCAATAGCGCTGAAATGGCCGATCAATTGTCTACCTTTAAAGAGCGCGAGCTTTTGGTGGAAACCGATAAATATTTTCAGATCGATGTTATGAAAGGTTAATAGAATTAGCCACAAGCTCAAACAAGGAATGAACGATGGGTATACTTTATCTACTATGTGGTATTATCACCTTGGCCTTACTTATCTATCTTTTGATAGTATTATTTAAACCGGATTTATTTTAAGTCATTAAGGACAAACCATGACCGAAATAGGGTTCTTTCAACTCCTATTATATCTGTTGATTATTTTAGCATTGGTAAAACCCTTGGGCTGGTATATGGCGCAGGTTTACCAGGGCGCACCTTGTGGAGTTAATCAACTGTTCAATCCTATTGAACGATTTATCTATTGGTTGTGCGGCATCCGTGCAGATCAAGAAATGAGTTGGAAAAGTTATTTAGTGGCCGCGTTGGTTTTCAATTTACTCGGTTTATTGGCCGTTTATGCGATTCAACGTTTGCAATTTTTTCTGCCGTTTAACCCCCAACAATTTTCTGCTGTGCCGCATGATCTTGCTTTTAATACCGCTGTCAGTTTTGTTACCAACACTAATTGGCAAGCGTATGCGGGCGAAAATACCTTAAGTTATTTTACACAAATGCTTGCGCTCACCGTGCAGAATTTTTTATCTGCAGCGACTGGCATGTCATTGTTAATGGCATTAATTCGCGGCATCACGCGCCATGAAGCAAAACATTTGGGAAATTTTTGGGTCGATACTACACGCGGCACGCTTTATATTTTATTGCCGCTCTCGTTAATATTTGCCATCCTTCTAACCTCGCAAGGCGTTATCCAAAATATTAAGCCATATCAATCCGTCACCTTGTTACAACCGGTCATTGCGCAACAACAACCAACTATTACAGAGCAAATTATTCCCATGGGGCCAGTCGCCTCACAAATTGCTATTAAACAATTGGGCACGAATGGCGGTGGATTTTTCAATGCTAATTCTGCACATCCGTTTGAAAATCCAAATCCGATCACGAATTTTTTAGAGATGTTAGCATTGCTGCTTATTCCCGCAGCGCTATGTTATACCTTTGGTTTGATGGTGAATGATAAACGCCAAGGCTGGGCGATTTTTCTGGCGATGTTTATTATGCTGGTTCCTTTAATGAGTATGACTATTATAGCAGAGCAGGTTGGTAATCCAGCCTTTACCGCATTGCATGTGGATCAAACAGCGCAGCACAATGATTACCCCGGCGGCAATATGGAAGGCAAAGAAACGCGTTTCGGTATTGTGAATTCAGCGATTTGGGCCAGCGCTACTACTGCGACTTCAAATGGGTCCGTCAATGCCATGCACGATTCATTTACACCGATCGGTGGTTTAATGCCTTTATGGTTAATGCACTTAGGTGAAGTGGTGTTTGGTGGCGTTGGTTCCGGTTTATATGGGATGTTGATGATCGTGATCATCACCGTATTTGTAGCGGGATTAATGGTCGGCAGAACACCGGAATATTTAGGCAAAAAAATCGAACCCTATGAAATGAAAATGGCCTCAATTGCCGTGTTAGTCATGCCACTGTTTGTGTTGATTTTTACTGGTATTGCCACAGTGACCAACATGGGGACCAGTGCGCTTGGCAACCCAGGTGCGCATGGCTTCACGGAAATTCTTTATGCGTTTACTTCCATGACCAATAATAATGGCAGCGCATTTGCAGGCCTCAATGCTAATACGCCGTTTTATAATATCTTGGGTGGATTTGCCATGTTAGTAGGGCGTTATTGGATCGCGATTCCTACCTTAGCACTAGCCGGGTCATTAGTACAAAAGAAAGTTATTGCCAGCAGTTTAGGTACATTGCCCACGCATACACCGCTTTTTATTGTATTGATTATCGGTGTCACTGTTATTATCGGCGCATTATCGTTTTTCCCTGCGCTTGCGCTTGGGCCCATCGTTGAACATTTAATGTTGTGGAACCAGTATGGTCACTAATACTCAGTCTAAATCGTTATGGAATTTATCCATCCTGAAATATGCGATACGTGATGCGTTTTTAAAATTAGCGCCTTGGCATCAAATTCGTAATCCGGTGATGTTTACGGTTTATGTTGGTTCGATTCTAACGACTGTGCTTTTTGTGCAAGCGCAATTTGGCAAAGGTGAAGCTCCGGCATCTTTTATTTTAGCTATTACACTGTGGTTATGGGCTACATTACTATTTGCCAATTTTGCCGAAGCAATGGCCGAAGGCCGTGGTAAAGCGCAAGCACAAGCGTTGCGTAAATCACGTCGCGATATTCAAGCAAAAAGATTAACCAAGCCTGACCGCAATGCCAAAAAAAATATCGTACCTTCGGCCAGTTTACGTTTTAATGATGTAGTGTTAGTCGAAGCAGGCGATTTTATTCCTAGTGATGGTGAAGTGATCGAAGGTATTGCATCAGTCAATGAAAGCGCCATTACCGGCGAGAGCGCACCCGTAATTCGCGAAAGCGGCGGTGATCGCAGCGCAGTAACGGGCGGTACGCAAGTGCTTTCTGATTGGTTAATCGTGCGTATTACGGTAAACCCAGGTGAAACATTTTTAGATCGCATGATTAATTTAGTCGAAGGTGCAAAACGACAAAAGACACCGAACGAATTAGCACTCACCATTTTATTAGCAGCATTGACTATCGTGTTTTTAATTGTCTGCGCAACATTATTGCCTTTTTCAATTTACAGTGCTGCTGCCACAGGGATGGGCAAAGCAGTTACGATTACTGTTCTTGTAGCTCTATTTGTTTGTTTAGCGCCAACGACGATTGGAGGTTTGCTTTCCGCCATTGGTATTGCGGGCATGGATCGGATGATCCAAGCCAACGTAATTGCTTTGTCTGGGCGTGCGGTGGAAGCAGCTGGTGATATCGATACGTTGTTATTAGATAAAACTGGCACGATTACCCTCGGCAATCGTCAAGCAACTGAATTTATTCCCGCCGATGGTATTAATATACAAAGATTAGCCGATGCCGCACAGTTGGCCTCGCTTGCTGATGAAACACCGGAAGGGCGCAGCATTGTAGTTTTGGCAAAAGAAAAATATGGATTACGTGGCCGAGATCTCGCTGAATTAGGTGCAACATTTATTCCGTTTACTGCGCAGACACGTATGAGTGGTGTCAATTTACCTGACCGACAAATTCGCAAAGGTGCTGTACAAGCAATAGAGTCTCATATTAAATCTTTGTCTGCGGAGTTACCCGTTTCAGTACAAAAAAGTGTTGCGCAGATCGCGCACAGAGGTGGTACACCATTAGTCGTTATAGAAAATGCGAATGTTTTAGGCGTTATTCATCTGAAAGATATTGTTAAAGGTGGTATTCACGAACGTTTTACTGCGTTACGCCAAATGGGCATTCGCACCATTATGGTGACCGGCGATAATCCATTAACCGCAGCAGCGATCGCTGCCGAAGCAGGCGTCGACGATTTTTTAGCGAATGCGACGCCCGAAGATAAACTTAAATTAATTCGGCGTTTGCAAGCAGAAGGTCACCTTGTAGCGATGACGGGTGATGGCACTAACGATGCACCCGCATTGGCGCAAGCAGATGTAGCGGTGGCGATGAATACCGGCACGCAAGCGGCGAAAGAAGCCGGTAATTTAGTTGATTTAGATTCTAACCCCACTAAGTTGATCGAAGTGGTGGAAATTGGTAAACAATTATTAATGACGCGCGGCGCGTTAACCACGTTTAGTTTCGCCAATGATATTGCCAAATATTTTGCTATTTTACCGGCGGCATTTGCTGCGACTTATCCCGCATTGAATGCTTTAAATATTATGCATCTTGCTACACCACAAAGTGCAATTTTGTCGGCAGTTATTTTTAACGCGGTGATCATTATTTTTTTAGTGCCGTTGGCATTGCGCGGAGTGACTTATCGGCGTGTTTCTGCTGCTAAATTGTTGCGTAATAATGTGGTGATTTATGGATTAGGTGGTTTGTTAGTACCATTTTTAGGAATTAAGATTATTGATTTAATATTAGTGGGATTACATTTGGCGTAAAAATGGAGAGAGATAATGTGGCTTGAAACACTCAAACAACTAAAAACCGCATTAATATTATTAATAGTGTTTACAATAATAACGGGAATTATTTATCCCGCGTTCGTCACGGGCGTAGCGCAATTTTTATTCCCGTGGCGGGCGAATGGCAGTTTGATTATACAAAATAATAAAGCAGTGGGTTCAGCATTAATCGGTCAAGCATTTACAGATCCCAAATATTTTTGGGGGCGCCCTTCTGCTACTACGCCTTATCCTTATAATGCGCAAAATTCTTCTGGTTCTAATTTAGGCCCTTCCAATCCCGATTTATTAACAGCGGTAAAAGCACGCATTAGTATTTTGAATAAAGCTGACCCACAAAATTTGCAATTAATCCCGGTCGATTTAGTGACAGCATCGGGCAGCGGTTTAGACCCTGACATTAGCCCTTATGCTGCCTATTACCAAATTCATCGTATTGCCCAAGCGCGTGGCCTAGCAGAGTTACAAATACAAAAAATAATACAAAGCTTAATACAATACCGTACCTTAGGAATTTTAGGCGAACCACGCGTAAATGTACTACAATTAAATCTAGCATTAGATGATTTAAACAAGGACACCCATGGACGAGCAACGCCCTAACCCTGAAAAACTACTACAACAGGTGATGGAAGAAGAACGCCAGCAACAAAGCGGCAAGCTTAAAATTTATTTAGGCGCAGCGCCCGGTGTTGGCAAAACATATACCATGTTGCAAGATGCAATCGTTAAACGTAAAGAAGGGTTGGATGTTGTTGTGGGCGTAGTAGAAACACACGGTCGACAAGAAATCGAAGCGTTAATAAAAGATTTAGAAATATTGCCACAGCAAATGGTCGATTATCATGGCAAGCAATTAAAAGAATTTGATATCGATGCCACATTAAAACGTAATCCCAGTTTAATTTTAATGGATGAAATGGCGCACACCAATGCGCCTGGGTTACGTCACACCAAACGCTGGCAAGACATCAAAGAAATTTTAGATCGTGGCATCGATGTTTATACCACACTCAATGTGCAACATATTGAAAGTCTTAATGATGTTGTTTCGCAAATTATCGGCACGCATATTAAAGAAACTGTACCCGACTCTATGTTGGAATTGGCTGAAACGATTGAGATGGTCGATTTAGCGCCAGAAGATTTAATAAAACGCTTGCATGAAGGCAAAGTCTATTTCCCCGCTCAAGCTGAATTAGCCACTGAAAATTTTTTCCGTAAAGGAAACTTGATTGCGTTACGCGAATTAGCCTTACGTGCTATAGCCGAACGCGTCGGTGCACAGGTGCTTTTATATCGTCATGGGCAAGGCATTGAGCGCATTTGGCCAACGCAAGAAAGATTATTGGTTTGCGTTGGCCATGACTCTGCCTCTTCTAAAATTATCCGCGCCACCAAGCGTATGGCAACGAATTTGCGCGCAGAATGGATCGCGATTCATGTTGATACACCACGCTTTCGATTGTCGGATGGCCAACGCAATCAGGCATTACAAAATTTGCGCTTAGCCGAACAATTGGGTGCGGAAACTAAAACGTTAACTGGTTTAGATTGCTCGGGCGAAATTTTAAATTTTGCGCGCGAACGCAATATCACTAAAATTATTATCGGTAAACAAGTTCGTTCACGCTGGCGCGAATTAATACGTAGTAGTTTAGTCGACGAGTTGGTGCGGCAAAGTGGTGATATTGATGTTTATATTATCACCGGCGAAGCAGGAACTACTAAACCAGCAAAAATAGCACCCACAAAACAACCCATTCCTTGGAAAACCTATGCCATCGCTTTGGGCATGGTGGCATTGTGCACCTTAATTGATTTTTTAATTTACCCTATTTCGGGCGCAAGCAATTTAATCATGGTGTATTTATTAGGCGTAACGGCAGTGGCTTTGTTCGGCGAGTTTGGCCCTTCTATTTTTGCTTCTACATTAAGTGTTTTAACGTATGCTTATTTTTTTATTACGCATGATTTTAATTTTTCGGTTAAAGATATTCAATATTCTTTTACGCTACTCGTGATGTTAGTAGTAGCACAAATTATAAGTCATTTGACGGTACGTACACGGCGACAAACCGAAGCAGCACACCTGACGGAACGTCGCACATCGGCGTTACATATTTTGAGTCGTCAATTAGCCAGTACGCGTGGTGTCGATAAATTATTAGAGATCGCCGTGCGTTATCTCTCGGAATTATTTGCTTGCGATATCATGGCGTTGTTACCTGAAGGCGGTCATTTAATGGTACGCGCTAAATGTGGGACGACGCAAGAACTCAGCGCCAAAGAACAAAGTGTAGCACAATGGGTTTTTGATTTAGGCCAAATCGCCGGATTAGGTACTGATACATTGCCTTTTTCTGATGCAACTTATGTACCGTTATTAGCATCACAGGGCACTATCGGCGTGTTACGCGTGCATCTGCCACAATCACGGCAATTGTTAACGTCAGAGCAGATGCACCTGCTTGAAGCATGTGCCAATCAAGTTGCGCTGGCCTTAGAAGTCGACCGTCTACAAGATCAAGCTAAAAAATCAGAACTACAGATTGAAACTGATCGCGTGCGTAATGCGTTGTTACAAACGGTATCGCACGATCTACGCACACCACTGGGTGCCGCGATGGGTGCTGCCAGCACCTTAAGTGAGTTGGGCGATGAACTTGATGCCAGAGGTGTTAAAAAGTTAGGGAAAGAAATTTGCATCGAATTAGAACACTTAAGTCGTTTGATGAATAATTTATTGCAAATGACTTATTTAGAAGCAGAAACAGTAAAATTACAAAAAGAATATTATTCATTAAATGATACACTCAGCGCAGTGACAGCTTTATTAAGTCAACAACTGGGTAAAAAACCGGTATATGTACGTTTGCCACGCGATCTTCCTAAAATACCCTACGATCAAACACTCATCTCAGAAGTGTTTTCCAATTTGATCGACAATGTTATCAAATTTACCGCACCAAAAACACCGATTGAGATAACTGCTATTATTGAAAGAGGCCAAGTGCTGGTAAGTGTAGAAGATTATGGCCCTGGTATTGTCGCCGATGAAGTGAATAAATTATTTGAAAAATTTTATCGCGGACGATTACTCACCACCGAACGCGGCCTAGGCTTGGGTTTAGCCATCTGTCATCGCATCATCACCGCCCATGGCGGCGAAATCTGGGCCGAAAACCGCACCGGCGGCGGCGCCGCATTTCGTTTTACGCTGCCACTATATTAAGACATTAGGCCTGTTAAGGTTTCCTTAAGGTTTATCTGCTAAACTAAGCTGAGTTAACCGACTATTTTATACCCTATCTCATAATAACAGGTGAATTATGCAACCCACTGGCCCTGAATCTGCAACTACAATGCCCGAGGAACTTATTGGCCAACTATTCGATCTAATCACTGATAGAAAAGATGATAGTGAAGCATTCGCGAAATTAATAAAAGATTTTAAAAATGATATCAAAGCTAATAGAAATAATTTTATATATTTATTGAAATTCGCTTATCAAGAAAAACGCATCGCTATATTTACTGTACTCGTCCGTCACGTGGCCGCTGTAGATGATGAAAAACCTAATTTAGAATTTATTAATATTAAAGGCTTGGATCCTGATGGCATTGATGCACTTGGTAAATCTGATACATTGCTGAATCTGCTAGCAGCCAAAGGCGAGATTGATTATGTAATGCCCTTGATCGAAATCTTCGACGAATGTCAAAAAAAATTAGCTGGAGCTGAACCGACAATAAGATTTACTGATATTACAGAGGCTGCATTATGCTGCGCTTCAACTGCAGGTCAGCTTAGCGTTGTGGAATATTTAGTTAATAGATGGTCTACCAAGCCTCGAACAGGCGCATCGGGTAAAAGTACTGGCGCAATGAGTACAGCTAGTTCAGCAGTTGATGATGGAGAGTATAAACTAGCAGATAGCGCACGCGTTGCTGTTGCCAAACCAGAAGCTGTCGATAAATTTTTTGCAGTTATTCTAACAGGTGATATGGTTGAAATTCAAAGTATAGTTGATGCTAATCCAAATATTGTTAATGCTATTGATAGAGAAAGTAACACGGTATTGCATAAAGCGGTGGTGTATGGAGATCAAATTTCAAAATTAAATATTTTACAATATTTTCTAAATCATCAAGCGTTTAAATATGATGCTATTATAAATAAAGAAAACGCGGGATTTTTTTTAACACCAAAAGGTTTAGTAGACCTATATGATAATGAGCCTCTGAAGCAAGCATATGAGCAACTCTTCGCAGCAAAAGAAAGTCCTAATCAAGTCACAAGTCCAGCTACCTTTCATTTTGCAGGCGCTAGCAGACCTAAGAAGCATCCACTTCATCCAAAGCCTGATTATGATGATATGGTTGAACAATTTTTTAGTGCGATTCAAGGTGATGACATAGATGAAATTCAGGAGATGATTACCGCATATCCGGATTTTGATTTAGTTAACTCGATTGACCCGGAAAATGGTAACACTGTTCTACATGCAGCAGCAGAAATTATTGGAAATGTGAAAGAATTAACAGATGAAAAAAATTTATTTGTTTATTTTTTACAACACCCATTATTAAAATCCGCGACTCATGATGCAAAAAATAATAAAGGAAATGGTTTAATAGAACATGTTAATAAAATTCATAATTTGAAATCACAGAGTAATTTGCGCGAAGGTATTGCTAGTTGGTTTCTACGTTATGTTGGCGGGGGAAAGCTTATTCAAGTTGACGGCGTATTGTCTGCAACCTCTAACACATTCACGCAGCGCCAATCTGATAGAGATCCATCTGCACAGATATTGGCTAGGCGTGGTATTCAGTTAACCCCTTCTTCACGACAATTGGGTGAGAGTGATGATAATAAAATACATATAGAAACAAAAGTGGATGATTCGATTGCAAACTTTGAGGGGTATAAAAATAATTTACAAGAAAAATGCGAAAGTGTGTTTGCTGAGAAGGGCGATCAGGATAGTATTTATAAATTCTACGTAGCCTTGCAAAACAATCGCCCTGAAGAGGCACTTACACTTTTTTGCCAACCTCGAATTAGGCAACAAATCGATACGTTTGAAGAAAATTGGGTTAAAATGATACATCGTCCACCGAGCTACCCACTGCGTTAAACATGATGGTAGTGGTTAACAGCACTCTCATCATGATAGATTGACGACAGCCGCTAAAGATTTATAATGTCATTCATTAGTGTATTAATTTAGGAACAGCCCTATGAAGACTTTGATTATCTTGATTTTAACAGCTTTATTTTATACTACGGCGGTTTTTGCTAGCACGCAGCAGCCCACTACAGAGACTGGGCTTACTGCGGCTGAAAAAACGGATTTAACCGGGCTGCAATGTGGGTCAGAAGATTATGCTTTTTTATCCAATGGGCGTTTGATTTTTGGTAATGAAAACAATAAAACAACACAATTATTTATCATTAAGAATACCTCTAACCATGATATTTACATGGATTTTCCCGAAGGGCACGTTGGTGCTAGCGCGGGCATCGGGCAATTTATTAAAGCCAACCAATGGACGGGTTATGTATTTCTACCAGGAACAGGAACTTATAAAGTTGGCAAAGCCAAAGAACAAGTGCGACAACATGCCGCTTGGTCGTGTAACACCGCGAATGCTGGTTGTGAAAAATTTCTGTTTGTCTGCCAAGTAACGCAAGCCAAAGCTAATGGCAATGATCTACAAAAACAAGCGCAAGCTATTTTAAACCAAGCCAAAACCACTGGCTGGGCGATTTATCAGCATATCGATAATGATTCCGCCAAAACCATCAACGAAGTTTTCGCAGATTGGCTGCAAGCATTAAATAGGGTTTCGATATCCTCCAATAAATAATCTTGGAGTAATTTATGCCATATACAATGTCGAGTACTAGAAATCCGGTGGGGAATATTGACCGGTTAGTAATAAATTTAACTTATCAGGGGAAGGGAGTCGACCCCCATCCAAAACTTGCAGAAAATATAAGGGATGAAATTAATCGAAATTTCGTTAATAAATTTATTATTTTTCCCGATAATAAACTAGATAAAATAAGGCCTCATCGATTAACCTTTACTACTCAAAAAGGTGGGATACCTGCACTTTATCAATCTTTAATTGATGACAAGATTTTAAGTATATTTCGTAAATATGATGTGTATGTCGGTGAATTACAAAACAAAGCAGGGTTGGAATCGAAGGTTATTTATACACCACGTGCTTCAGAATTTCCAAGATCTTTTATGAAAGAAGAACAGAAAAAACATGTAAGCAAAAAGAAAGAGGGATATCTATCTGGAGACACACTTGCGAGCCGCAATGAGAGATTTGATGGAATGTTAAAAAAAGAGAAATATATTAATTCACTAATTTTGCAAGGCAAGCTTCTTTATTTAACGCATAAATTAATGAAAAATAACGATGATCCTATAGTTAGTTTTTATTTGAATATGAGTGCCAAAAATCTTGAAGCAGCCCGTACTCTTTTTTGCCAAGCAGGATTCCCTGAAAAAATTTTAGCATTTGAAAAACATTATAAGGCAGTATCAAAAGATCCATCGCGAGCACCTGTAAAAAGGATGTAGTATAGATAATAATTATTTAAGTTTGGACGTATTTAAGTTTTTCTCTATAGTTTCAAATTCCAGTAAATATTCTTCTTCTGCTGCAAGGAATTCGGTTTCGCGGCGTTGGGTATCAAACAAATTAAATTTTTCATGAGCTATTTTTTCTGCTTCTTCATTCGAAATACTTCCTGCATGTCTTAATACTGCTCTATTATTAAATTTCAAAAAAATATCTAAACGCTCTTCCCAATTTTTCATGGTCATTGCTTGACGTTGCGAAGCTTGATCCTCAGCATGATCTAAAAACATAGTTGCAAGCCGATTTAATGCTGTAATTTCCTCAATATCCAAGTAATTTTTTGCAATAATTACATCAGCTTTACGTATTTTATGACTTTGCCATGATGTTAAGCCCATAGTGGGGGAGACGGCATTTGTACGTTCAACGATTAATTCAGCGGCAGTTTTTCCGGTAACAGCCCATAACATTTTATTTTGTACTGTTTTGAAGAATAGTTGAGCTTGGGTGGATTTGCTATCATAATCGATGCTGGTTGCATAAATACCCCGCACTTTTTGGTAAAAACGTTTTTCGGAAGCGCGAATATCTCGTATACGTTCAATAAGATCATCAAAATAATCCCAACCACCGGGATTTTTTAAACGCTCGTCATTAAGTACGAAGCCTTTTACTAAATATTCATTTAAAGTAACTGTTGCCCATTGACGAAATTGAATACCGCGAGATGAACGAACTCGGTAACCAACCGCTAAAATAGCTTCAAGATTATAGTGATCAATAAGTCGCTCTACTTGGCGCGTGCCTTCAAGCTGAACTATTCGGAATTTCCGAATAGTTGCTTCTGGCGGTAGTTCGCCGTCCGTGTAAATATTCGTCAAATGTTCATTAATGGTAGGGATTGAAATTTGATAAAGTTCTGCCATAAGTCGTTGAGTCAGCCAGACCGACGAATCTTGTAGCCTTACATCTATACGCATTTCTCCGTTACTATTTTGATAAAGCAAAATCTCGCCATTACCTATTTTATTATCTTTCATATTACCCCCATTATCTTTTATTCATAATACTTGCTGGAGTAGTTCCCCGCAAGTAGGATCATAATCCATTTTATAATTATTAATATATGTTTACAAGAATTTAATTGCAGAAATTTTGAACAAGCCTTATACATGACTTAACCCCCTTTCTATGTAAGAATAGCGCCTTCACCAATTAATCGTTGTTATTAATTATGTCATCACAGCCTTGGGTGGTTTTAAAATTTGGGGGTAATAGTGTTGCTGATCTGCAGTGTTGGCAGACCATTGCTGCTATCACGCAACAACATTTAGATAAACAATTGCGTCCGTTGATTGTTTGCTCCGCTTTGGGTGGTATCACTAACAAATTAGAAAACTTAATTGATGCTGCCATCAATGGTGGCCACGATAAAATTTTGCAAGATATTATTGCAGCATATGGAAAACTGGCTGGCGAGTTATCGATTGATCCACAAATTTATATCAAGAAGGAAATTAACGAGCTATCACAAATTATTGTTATGTTGGCACAGAGTAGAGTGCTCACGCCATTTATTCACGCGAAAGTACTTTCGTTTGGCGAAATTTTATTAACAAAATTAGGCGCAGCTTATTTGCAAGCTAAACATTTCCCCACTACTTGGACAGATGCTCGCACTCACTTAAAAAGCATTGAATTCACTCACAGTCACGCACAATCAAAATATTTGGCAGCTGTTTGCGATTATCAGAAAGATGAAACCGTCATCAAACAATTTAATGCAATGACAACACCCGTGGTTTTAACACAAGGTTTTATTGCCAGCAATGCACGTAATGAAACCGTTTTATTAGGGCGTGGTGGCTCAGATACTGCCGCTGCTTATTTCGCCGCTAAATTAATGGCGCAACGTTGTGAAATATGGACCGATGTGCCAGGTGTTTATAGCGCGAACCCACATGAAATTCCTGCCGCGCGTTTAATCAAATCGTTGGATTACGATGAAGCACAAGAAATTGCTTCGATGGGTGGCAAAGTATTGCATCCTTATTGTATTCCACCATTGAAGGCCAACGCTATTCCTATGTATGTAGGCTACACACGTTTGCCGCAGCGCCCGGGTACGGAAATTCATTCAGCCGGGCGGCATGAAGATGCGCCGATAAAATCGATTTTGACTAAACATCAGGTTACGTTGATTCAAATTGAAACGGTGCAGATGTGGCACCAAGTTGGGTTTCTTGCCGATATATTTAGTTATTTTAAAAAACACGGTGTATCGGTTGATCTTATTTCAACCTCAGAAACCACAGTGACCATCTCTTTAGATCTCAAAGTAAAAGGTCAAGATCAAAATATTATTACTGCGTTATTGGCTGATCTAAATACCTTTTGTAAAGCCACTGAAATTGGCTCTGCAGCGGTGATCAGTATTGTGGGGCATAACATTCGTTCGGTGTTATATAAAATCGGCGCAGCGTTAAAGATTTTTGAAGGACAAAAAATATATCTGGTGTCACAAGCCGCCAACAATTTGAATTTTAGTTTGGCGGTCGATGAATCCCAGGCGAAAGAATTAGCGCTTAAGTTACATGCGCTATTAATTGAAGAAAATGTGAATAAAAAAGTATTTGATAAAAGTTGGCAAGAGGAATTTTTGTAATAAACCACTACTTAATCCTAAGGAGACCCATCATGGAAAATAAACGAATCATTCGCATAATACTTACTCTCACGCTGGCATTATTCAGCAGCCTCAGTTTCGCTGCGAGTTATAATACTGCTTGGAGCTACACCGGTGATACAGCACCGCAATATTGGGGGAAGTTAGATCCCACTTATCAAACCTGTGGTGTGGGTAAAGAGCAGTCGCCAATTAATATACAACAAGCAGTTCCCACAAAAAATGATGATTTAAAAACTTTTTATCAGCCAGCGCCGATTAATATTATCGATGATGGTTTGACGCAATTAAACATTCATGGTCAAAACACAATTGTAAATGACGGGCATACCATACAATTAAATTTTCCTCAATCAGGCCCTAATGAATCGATCAAAATTAATGGGGAAAATTATCAATTGGTACAGTTCCATTTTCATACACCGAGTGAAACACAAATTAATGGCAAAACGTTTCCTCTGGAAATTCACTTCGTAAATCAAAATCAATCAGGCGATGTAGCAGTGATTGCGGTTTTTGTAAAGCAAGGGGCGTATAACCCAGCATTAGCGGGAATACTTAAAAACTCGCCTACAACTGCAAAACAGCTTTACACATTTAATAATACCATGGTTAATGTGCCTGCCTTATTGCCAAAAAATCAAGCGCATTATAGTTTCCCTGGTTCATTAACTACACCGCCTTGCACCGAAGGGTTGCAGTGGATTGTAATGCAACAGCCGATTGAAGCTTCGGCGCAACAGCTTGCACAATTTGAAAAAGTTATTTCAAGCAATGCACGTCCGGTACAGCCATTGAATGATAGGAAGGTGGTTTTGTACGCACATCCATGATGTGATTTGTAGGTCGGGCTCAAGGAGCGCAGCGACGGAGCCGACATACGATGCTTGAATTGGCATCCTGTCGGTTCCGCTGCGCTTGAACCGACCTACTTTAACTTGGGGAAGTTATTTTATTACCCTACCGCCCCGCAATTTTAACAAAATCTCCTTTGAGTGCGACACCTGCGACAACACCACCGGCATGACATTCAAAGTTTGCTTGGTTGGCGATTTCATTTTTATCGTAATAGCTGACGATATGGACTACTGCATTCGCCCCCAACTGATGTGCGCGATCTTGCAGTGAAAGTATGGCGGATAAAAAGCCCCAATTACACGCGTTTAAATCAGATTTGCTAAACGAGTTAGTTTTGCGGTTAGACACACCCGAACCTAAATTGGTCAGAATAGGTGGGTGTTGTTGATCGCCAAAAAAGAATTTTAATGACTTATCGAGTTTTTCTTGCGCTGCTTTGGTATTCATTGCATTGTTAATCGGCAAAAAATATTGCGTATTACGTGCGTAAGCTGCAGAAGTAATCGATAATGATATTGCCACAGCAATAAGTAAAGCGGTTGTTTTCTTCATAAATATCTCCTTAGTTAAGTAATTTATCTAAACGCACTACTTGATAACCGCGTGCGTGCAAATGGGCCAATAACATTTTTACAGTTGTTACTAAATGCTCAGAACTAATTTTACCATCATGCAGTAAAATGATCATCCCTGGTTTTAATTTTTTTGTAATGCGGGCGACGACTTTTTCTGAATTCTTGGTTTGTGTATCAAAACCGCGAACGCTCCATCCTACTAATTTTAATCCTAGACTACGCGCTGCACGAAAAATATGTGGGTTTGATAAGCCCATCGGTGGACGAAAATATTTAGGTGTAATGCCTGTGGTTTGTTGGATGATAGCTTGTGTTTGATGCAATTCTTTTTTTAATCGGGCCGCTGTAAAAAAATTAGTCAAGTAACTATGGTGGTAGGTATGATTTTCTAATAAATGCCCTTCGCGCACAATACGTGCTGCCAGTTCAGCGTTCGAGGCTACATTTTTACCAATACCAAAAAAAGCCACCTCGGTTTGCAATTCTTGCAGCAAATCAAGCAATGCCGGTGTTGAATTGGCATCAGGGCCATCATCGAAGGTGAGCGCCACATGGCGTTGGGTCGGGGTGCCATGGCATACAAATAAACCAAAAAATTTTAAATGCGGAAACGAAACACCAAGCCCGGTCAAAGTTAGAAATATAACAATTCCCACTGTTAATAAAATAAATTGTTCCATTAGTAGCGCGGTCACACAAAATATCAGCGTGATGAAGCTAACAATATGAAAACGCGTTAGGGTGGCTGGTAGCATGGAAGCTACTTTAACAGGTTCTTAAAAATTAACGAAGTATTAATACCACCGAATGCAAAATTATTTGACATCACATAGTTACATTGCAAGTTTCGACCTTCATGTTTAATGTAATCAAGTGTTGCACAAAGAGGGTCAACTTGATTTAAATTAAGTGTAGGGGCAAACCAATTTTCGTGCATCATTTTAATACTGAGCCACGCTTCGAGTGCACCGCACGCACCTAAGGTATGTCCCATATAACTTTTTAAAGAACTGATCGGTGTTTTGTTACCGAATACTTGTGCAGTCGCATGTGATTCAGCTACATCACCTTGCTGCGTGCCCGTGCCGTGTGCGTTGATATAACCGATGGCAGCAGGTGATAAGCCTGCATCTTGCAATGCAAGTTCAATGGCGATTTTCATGGTAGCAGAATTGGGATTAGTCACATGGCAGCCATCGCTATTAGTGCCGAAGCCGACAATTTCTGCGTAAATTTTTGCGCCGCGTGCGCGTGCATGTTCTAGATCTTCCAAGATCAAAGTGCCCGCACCTTCACCGACCACTAAGCCATCGCGTTGCGCGTCGAATGGGCTAGGTGTGGTTGTCGGCGCATCGTTGCGCACACTGGTGGCGTACAGCGTATCAAAAACAGCTGCTTCGGTAGCGCACAATTCTTCTGCACCTCCCGCGATCATCGCACGTTGGCTTCCGCTGCGAATGGCTTCATACGCATAACCGATCGCTTGACTGCCCGAAGTACAAGCACTCGATGTAGTCATGATGCGCCCGGTAATGCCAAAAAATACGCCGATATTTACCGGCGCGGTATGCGGCATCATTTTAATATAGGTTGTCGCGTTAATATTCTTGGTCGTTTTTTCCAGGAACATGGTGTTGAAAGCACCGATCGACCCGGGTGTGCCGCTTGATGAACCATAAGCAATGCCGATCGCGCCGCTTTTTAAGAAGGGATCATCCAGCAAACCAGCATCGAGTAATGCTAATTCACTGGCACGAGTTGCCATCAATGCAATGCGCCCCATGCTGCGTGTCGTTTTGCGGTTGTAACGATCAGACAAGGTAAATTCCGCCGCAGGTGCAGCGAGTTGTGTGTGCAAGCCTTGATAAACGCTCCACTCATTCATGCGTACGATCGCATTGCGATAACTGCGCAAACGCGCGCGGATAGTTTCCCAATCATTGCCGATAGGGCTTATGCCAGCCATGCCGGTTACAACTACACGATGATTCATGCTAATCCCCCATTCACGGAAATGACTTGGCGTGTGATATACGCTGCGTCTTCTGCCATTAAAAAACTCACGGCTGCGGCGACTTCTTCCGGTTTGCCCGCGCGCCGGGCGGGGATGAATTTGAGTATCTCTTCCATGGGAGCGTCCGCAACCATATCGGTTTCTATAATACCAGGTGCGACACAATTTACGGTAATTTTACGTTTAGCTAATTCGAGTGCCAGCGCTTTAGTTGCGCCGATAATCCCTGCTTTTGCAGCACTATAATTCACTTGACCACGATTGCCCATCACACCCGATACTGAGGCAATAGTCACAACGCGGCCGGGTAAACGCCGTTGTACCATTGGCATTACCAATGGGCTTAACACATTGTAAAAACCATCGAGATTGGTTTTCAGCACACTGTCCCAGTCTTCGCCCGACATTAAAGGAAACGCATTATCGCGCGCGATGCCCGCATTGCACACCACGCCGTAATAACAACCGTGCTGTTCGATATCTTTTAATAATGTCGTTGCTACCAATTCGCGCTGCGTCACGTCGAACTGCAACACGCGACATTGCCGCTTAAGTTTAATAATTTCATTGGCAACTTCATCTGCCGCCGCACGCTGACTGTTGCAATGCAGCACAATGTCGTAACCATCGCGCGCTAACCGCAGTGCAATGGCTTTACCGATACCGCGACTGGAACCGGTGATTAGGATGGATTGGGTCATGAATTACCTCCTCTAATATAGACATAAAAAAACCGCCAAGGTTGCGCGTTGCCCCAAAGGGTACTAAGCGTGGCGGTTATTTTTTTTATGCAAATTATATTGTAAACCTTATGGTTTAGCAAGGGTTTTGTCATTTTTTGAACTTGTAAGTTTTCGTTACAGGTTCCTGGTATTTTTGGTGCGAGGCATGTTTCCCCCTCTATTCTTTGTTAGTATTCATGGTAATCTTAATCTAAGTAGAAATTATTATATCAACAATTATAGGACGAGGAAATTATGGGTTTAATCGGCTTGATAATATTAGCTGCAGATGGGTGATGTGAGGTTGGTGTTTAATTGGAGATATTTATGGAACATAATTTTTGGGTAAAGATGTGGGAAGATTCTGATATTCCCTTCCACCGACAAGAAGTAAACCAGTTCTTAATTGAACACATCAACAAGCTTGACTTAAAAAGTGGTGATTGCATCTTGGTTCCGTTATGTGGCAAAAGTATCGATATGCTTTGGCTGGCAAAACAAGGTTATAAAATGATTGGGGTTGAATTGAGTTCAATAGCGGCGCGCGCATTTTTTAACGAAAATAATCTTGCCGTTAAAATCAGTGAACAGAAAAATTTTCAGCATTTTCAATGTCAAAATATAGAAATATTCTGCGGCGATTTTTTTAAATTAGCAACCGAAAATTTACCACCAGTCAAAGCTATTTACGATCGCGGCGCACTCATTGCATTACCGCCTGACATGCGCAAAAAATATGTTAATCATTTAATAAATTTAACTACGGCAGAAACCAAAATTTTACTCGAAGTAGTAGAATCACCCTGTCAAGTTCAGGGGCCTCCATTTCCAGTCGATAGCAACGAGATTAAAATGCTATATGGAAAAAACTTTACAATTCAAAAATTTGAGGGTGAACTTCGTAAATCAATTTCACCGCATCTAATGGAAAAAGGATATACTGAAGTAACGGATATGGTTTATTGTATGACAAAAAATTAAATCCGATATATGAGGCCTGGTTGAATTTTTAATCTACCAGTTTTCACCAAACGGGCGAATTTCATTTTCAAAAGACCAAGTAGAGGAAGATTGTTGCGATAACCAAAAAACGGTAGATGCAACATCGTTAGGTTTCACAAAAAAACTATCTGGTTTATCGGGCATACGTTCGCGTGTTTTTGGCAGGTCGATGACTCCATCAATAATCACCAAAGCCACATGAATACCCAATGGCCATAAATATCTAGCCATAGATTCTGCTAGACTGCGTTGCGCGGCTTTTGCAGGCGCAAATGCCGCTGTTTTAATGCCGCCTCGTTTTGAAGCTGTTGCGCCAATAATAATGATATTGCCTCGACCCTGTTTTTTCATCATGGGAATAACTTGTTGAGAAACCAACATCAAACCTAGCGCGTTAACGCGCCAATTAGCTTCAAAATCTTCCGGCTTAATTTCTTCAATGCTGCCCCACTGACCTGATCCTGCATTATAAACAACAGTATCTATTTGACCTAAATCCTGTTTGATCTGGTTGAAAGTTTTTTCAATAGAATTTTTATCAGTTACATCACATTCATAAGCGTGCGCATTTTTTAATTCAGCAGCAAGTTGTTTAATAAAATCATTCGATCGTGCTAACAGCGCGAGATGATACCCTTCGTTTGTAAAACGAGCGGCAAATGCTGCGCCATTTCCTGGGCCAACGCCAACAATTACGCATATTTTTTTTTGCATTTTTTATCCTTTTTTATCTTTTGAAAAATATTGATTTAAACCAGATACTAAACCCGCAAATGGCATATTAAGACCATTATACACTTCAAAAGCAAGCGGGTTTGCATTGTCTTTTAGCATTTCCACGATGACATTCGAATATCCAACAACTTTGACTCCGGCTTGTACCATACGGGCCACACCAAGTTCCCCTTGTTTTACAGTGAAAGCGCCCGATGCATCAATGACGGCATAAACGTCATAGTTCTTGCCCACTGCTGTAATGGCCGGAAATGCGAGACACACATCAGTGGATATTCCGGTCATAATTAGTTTTTTACGGCCTGTTTTCTCAATAGCGAGTGCAACGCGTGGATCATCCCAGGCATTGACTGTGGTGCGTTCAATAACCGGGATATCCTTCAGTAATTCTTGTAATTCAGGAATCATCGGCCCCCATACATTTTCTGTGGTGGTGGTAACAACAATTGGAATTTTAAAAACTTTTGCAGCTTTGACTAAACCAATAATGTTATGCTTTGATTCGTCAACCGGAATATCTCTTACACCGGTATATAACCCAATTTGATGATCGACCAAAACAAGCGCGGCATTTTCTGGGGTAATTGTTTCATAATATTCTTTTCTGATCATGTCTTTCTCCTATATCTGAATAACTATTTATTAAAGATAGCACTGATTATTAATAATTCCATAATTTTACTCTCTTAAAAGAGGGTAATCAGTATAACCTTTTTCACCAGGCGTGTAGAACGTATTTTTGTCTGGTTCATTTAATGGTGCATTTCGTTTAAAACGCTCGATCAAATCTGGATTTGCCAGATACGATGTGGCAAAAGCGACCAAATCAGCTTGATTTGATCGAAGGATTTCTTGTGCAGTTTGAAAATTAAAACCACCATTCACAATACTGATACCCTGAAAATTTTCACGAACTAGCTTGAATACATTGATTGATGGATCAGGGGATCGGCTGCTATGTACATAGGCTAATTTCATTGGGTCAATAGCCTTAAGAAGTTCAGTATAAGTTTCAACGGGATTTGCATCGAACATGTCATTAAAAGTAAGACCTGGCCAAATCCTCAATCCAACAACGCCGCTTCCTTTCACGCTAATCATTGCTTCAAGTGCTTCAACAGCAAAACGAATACGATTAGTAACAGAGCCACCATAATTATCTGTTCTGAGATTACTATTGCTTGATAGAAATTGCATGGGCAAATAGCCACTGGCGGCATGGAATTCAACCCCATCAAATTCAGCTACAAATGCATTTATGGTTGCTTGTTTATATTCTTCAATTACTTTTAGAATTTCATTTGCTGTGAGTGCATCTGGTGTAGGCATCGGCTGCAGGCCATTTTCGTCTGTATACATTTCTCCTTCTACTTTAATTGCAGAAGGCGCAACCGTTTGAGCGTTTGCCGATTTATTTAATGGATGAGCAACACGACCAACATGCATAATTTGCAGAAATATTTTACCGCCATTTTCATGTACTGCGGCTGTGATTTTTTGCCATGCTTTAATTTGTTCTTGCGTATAAATCCCAGGAACGCGAGGATAACCGTCACCATCTGGTGATGGCGATGTTCCTTCAGTGATAATTAAACCCGCATGGCTACGCTGTCTGTAGTAGTCGATGGCAAGAGGCGAAGGAACACCATTTTTGCTGGCACGGCTACGCGTCATGGGTGACATGACCATACGATTGCGTAGAGCAATACTACCGATAGTAACTGGGTCAAATAATGAATGTAGTGACATAGCATCTCTCCTGATCGTTAATCAAAAAAACTACCTGTTAGCATAAATTATCTATTATTTGTTCAAATAATTAATCATAATTTTACTTGATAAATACAGTATATATGTATTAATCTGGTATTGTAAGCGAATTTTATTTAACAACTTGTTCAAATAAATTAAACAATGACAATACCCGTCGAGTTAATTCAAATCATTGATGCTATTGATCGAAATGGCAGTTTCGAAGCAGCTGCACAAGAGCTACATAAAGTGCGATCGGCGCTTACCTATAATATCCGTCAATATGAACAAATTTCCGGTATTCAGGTTTTTGACCGCAGTAAACATCGAGCAGAGTTAACAGCGGCAGGGCGTCTTTTGCTCGAGCAAGGAAGGCAACTGCTAACGCTGAACGATCGAATTGAAGAAAATGCAAAAATTGCGGCTAGTGGCTGGGAGACGGTGATTAGAATTGCTTACGATGAAGTATTGAATCATGCCCCTATCTTTGAGTTGATTAAACGCTTTCAAAGCAACTGTCCACATGTCAATCTTGAAATATTCAGCGAAGTACTTAATGGTTGTGCAGACGCGCTGGCAAATAATCGCGTTGATATTGCCATAGGAATTTCAGGGCGCCCTATGTTAGGGCGCGAGTTTAATTATGAACCGTTAGGGAAAATTAAATTCGCATTCGCAGTATCTCCGCATCATTCACTTGCAAAAGTTGCAGAACCCATTGATGACGCAACAATACAACAATATGCGGGTATTTTTGCGCGCGATTCAGCACAACGCTTTACGAGACAAGCAGCGAACCTTTTTTCTGAGACAAGTCGAATTACATTTTCAAGTCTGGAATTAAAGCGACAAGCTCAAATCGCAGGGCTTGGTGTAGGCTTTCTCCCATTGAATCTCATTAAAGAAGATATCAAACACGGAAGATTGGTTGTTAAAAAGGTAAAAAAGTGCAAACCGGAAGGCTTGTTTTACCTGGGCTGGAATAATGAAAAAAATGCAAAAGCACAGCAATGGCTTATTCGACAAATTTTAGATGGTAAATTTCGAGATAAGCTAGTGAAATAGATATGATCCGCTTAGCTTATTGCGCCAAGGTTTTATTATGCGTCACTTTATATACTAATTCACTTATTTTATTACAAGAGAATTTAATTTTAAGCGCTTCAATGCGATGCTCAATCGTTCTTGGAGAAATCTGCAATATTTTTGCGATTTCTTTTGCCGTTTTCCCTTGAATTAAATATTGAAGACATTCAGATTGTTTAGTTGTTATTGAATTGTCTATATTTGTATGCCGTGATTCAGGTAATATAAAAGAAGTATTTAAACCAATTCCTGACACCCCTATAACTTTTTTATTATTATCATATACAGGGCATTTTACGCTGATAAATTTATAAATGATATTTTCCCCATTAACGGTTTGTTCATCAAATATCATGGTCTGCCCCTGTTCCATCACTTGTTTCGAATTTCCCCAAGGCCGTTCAATATTAAGGTCAAGACAATGTTTGCCGACAATAACTCCATCAGAAATATTAAAATGTTGAATTGCTTCTGAGTTACATTGACGAATGTACCCAGCACGATCGACAAAAAAGAAATTAATAGGCAGATGCTTTAATACTTCACACAGCACCTGCATATTTTCAAATAATTGCGAGCCACTGCTTTGCAATAGCAGTGCTGATTGGCGAATGGTGTCTTCAACGTGTATGTGCATGGCTATGCTCTAATGTGCTTTAAAACAGGGTAATTATACCCTATTGTACAAAAATGTGCCAGCCGTTATTATCGTTATTGGCACAATATTCCCAGTTTTTAGCTGGTTTTAATGCATATTTGAATAACCCATTAAATTTTATACTGGTGTAAATCATGATTATTATATTCTTAGATATTGATGGTGTGCTGTGGATACAAAATACTGAAAATGTAGAAAATCGTCTACGCGAATTGTATGAAGAGCAACATAAACCAGTTCCCCACAAATTTAGTGGCAAGGAAACTGATAAAGCTGCTGCGGATCTATTTGCTAAAAATGCTCTAGCTAATTTAAAAACGCTTGTAGATAAAATTGAAAAAAGCGGCGAAGAAGTTGGTTTTGTTGTACATAGCAACTGGCGAATTGATCGTTCAGTTGATGATTTAAAAGAAATACTTTCCCAACATTTTTTTATTAGTAAAAGAATTATTGGAAAGATTGATGATGAATTGAGCGAATATTATAGTAGCGAAGATTTTTATTCGGCCCCTATTCAAGGGTGGTTAAATGCCAACAAAGAAAAGTATCAAATAAATAAATTTGTTATCATTGATGACACGCGTGATTTTTCGAAAACCTTTAAAGAAAACTTTATAAAGTGTGATTCAGGTAAACTTTTAACCGAAGAAAATATCAATCAAGCATTGCAGAAATTGGGAATATTTGTAACTTCTCCAACCCATGGGGTCTTGACTCAATCAGAAGCTACTCTTAGTCAAGCATTTAAAAAACTGGATTTATCTAATATTTCTTCGAGTCTTGAAGTTGTGGATCAAACAAAGCAAGAAACGAAAGCCGTAGAACCAGTAGTTTTAACCAGAGATCAAGTACGTATCGCAGCATCTATTGGTTTATTGGCCAACGGTCAGTCAACCTCTGTAGTGATTAATATCCAGGTGCTATTCCCTAAATATTGGGAATTTGGTTCCGTTGAATTCGGCAAATTAAAAAACATGTTGGACACAGAATTTTTAAGCGTCGACCAATTAAAACGTCTCGCTAGCTCGAATGCTTTAACTGCGCGCTGTGCGCTAACCGATAACTTTAGACAAATTGTTGAGGACGATTATATTTCTGTCGAACAAGCTTTATCAATGGACCCAACTGTGTTGCAATTATTGGTGCGTGATGATGCGGTAAAAGCGATACGAATTCAAAGAGAATCAAACATTAAACCAACCCTCGTTGACAAAGCTGTTGAAGGGATTCATCCTTCGGATTTTAATTCACTAGTAGCTAAAATTATTTCTAATCCACTTGCTTCGGCACCCAGATTATCATGACCTGATTGCATTAGACTATCAATTAAGAAAAGCCAAAGCATCAAGGGTAAATTTATCCCATTGGTCAATCCATAACATATGACTACATTTTTTATAAATAATTAGTGTACTGTGTGGTATTCCATGATGAAGTTGATTGATTTGATTCTTATTCATTATCCATTCATTCTCGCCCCATAAAATTAATGTTTGGCATTTTATTTTGTGTAAATTAGGTCGAAAATCAAAAACCTTTAAAAATTTACCAAAGCCGTAATTTAAAATGCCAATGTTGCAAGGGATCTCCAGCGGAGCATCTTCTTTTTCCACAAAAGAATAAGAGTATAGTGGACTCATGATCCTATAATAATCAGCCACTTCATTTTGAGAGCCATTAAAAGTGCCATGCCACAATTTTTCTGCAAAGTGTTTTTGTGCAGGCGTCCCAAATTTTTCTAAATCTTGTTTTGCTTCGGTAAGGAACTCAGAACTAGCAACGCCACCAATTAATAATAGTTTTTTTAGATTATCTGGGTACTTGATGGCATAACCTACGGCAGCTATTGAACCATATGATTGACCAAACACAATAAATTTCTCCGGAGGTATTTTAAAATAGGCTCGGATTGCTTCAATGTCGTCAATATAGTGCTCGAGCGAGCAGTATTCAACAAGAGATGATTGGCTGTTACCGCAACCTCTTGGGTCAAATAAGATAACATTCGCTGCTGGCAACAATGCTTTTGCAATAGAATTTTCAGTTGTATCATACATTGTGTAATCATTCCCAGGCCCACCGGGTACCAAAATGATGACATCATGATCACTTAGTTTCTTGTTATCCTGTGTTAAAACTTTAGTATAGATAGATGTTTGTGGAACTTCGCGTCTACTCGGAAGGTTAATATGGCTTTCTTTTATCATTTGGGGTGCCTTAATACAATAGTCAGTAAAATTAGTTGACAAAATCAATAATTGTATAATACAATCACATTATGAAAATTGATATTAGTGATTTATTATGCCATAAATTTGCTTTTTTAGCTAAAACGAATGCCCGTGTGATCGATGCTCAAATGAATCAATTTGACCTATCACGCACGCAGTGGAAGGTGTTATTGCGTTTTAATTTTTTACCTATCCCTTGCACACAACAACAACTCTTAAAATCGGTGGATATTGACCGTGCGCATTTAACTAGAACACTTGACCAATTAGAACAACGAAAACTAATAACTCGCACTCGATTATCGCATGATAAAAGAGCATTCAATATCTCCCCTACTTTAAAAGGAAAAGAGCTTTTAAAGAAAATGGAGCAAATCATGCGTGATGAATCCAACGCCATGATTAAGGGGATCAATGAAAAAGAAATCCAATTATTGGATAAACTAATTCATAAAGTCACGGCAAATATATTAAATGAATTAGGCGAAAAGTACGAAGACCATTTGTAATGATGAAAACAACAGCAATGAAAAAAATCCTAATTATCGGCGGTGGTTTTGCTGGCGTATGGAGCGCATTGGGTGCAATGCGGCTGCGACGAATGCATAATAAAGAAGGTGACATTGAAATCAGCTTGATTAATCGAGACAATTATCATGGTATACGCCCACGTTATTACGAAGAAGATTTGAGCGAAGTGCGCATGCCACTCGATAAAATTCTATCTCCAATTGGAGTAAAACAGATTATTGGGGAAGTGATTAAAATTGACCATGCTAAACAAAAAGTACATTTGTCAACATGCTATGCCGCAAGGCCGTATCGCCGGTCACAATGTAATAGCTGATTTGTTAGGTGAAAAATTAGTGCCGTATGAACAGAAGAAATTCGTAGTCAGCATTGATTTAGGTTCTTGGGGAGCACTATACGCAGAAGGTTGGGATCAACGTATGAAAGAAGTGGGTGAGGCCGCCAAGAAAATTAAAATTTGGATCAACCATCAGCGCATTTATCCTCCCATCGATGGTAATATGGAAGCATTGCTTGAAGCTGCTGCGCCGGTTTTTAAACAAATTGCTATTGATAAAATTGAATGAGCTTAACTATGAACAATTCTCTAAAAATATTTGTACTACTACTCATTTTGCCACTGTGTTGTTTGGGCGCTAATGTTCCCAATACGGGAGGAATAACTCCTGCTGTAAATATAGATCAAGCTAGGGTTATTGCCACTGTCAGGAAAGCTGAGAGCTATATTAAAAAATATGGGAAAGAAAAAGCTATAATTGAATTTAGAAAAAATTCTAATGATATTTTTATGGGTGATTATAATGGTATGTTTTTTGTTTCACCACTGCATCCTGAACTGATTGGAAAGAATCAATTTAATTACAAAGATCCTTCGGGAGCTCTTGTTGTTCAAGAAGAGATTGAGAAAGCGAAGGCAGGCGGGGGTTGGCTTAAAGGGCGCTGGAGGAAAAATCCTCAAACAGGAGAATATCAATGTAGAAAAATCTATATTCTTCCTACTCCAGGGAATTACTTCATCGGTTCTTGGTATCACTATTCTTCAAATAAACAAGGGGTTTGCTTAATTTAGCGGCAAACGCAGTTTTGCAGATAATATAAAAGTTATGGTATATCAACTTATTTTAAATGAGTGCTTAGTCTCTCAACTAGTTCTTGTCGATGTTCTCTGGTTTTTGCATTGCGTTCTTCAAGAGCTGCATTGATATCTTCAATAAAGATTGCGTCATCAACAATTTCTTTACACATAATAACATGATTGGTATAAAGCCATGCAGCAACTTCGTTCCATTTCCAAAGCGGAGATTTATTCGATAGTTTTAATTTGGGGTTAGGAAATGGTGTAGAAGCTCTTCGCTGTCCTTTTATCCATAATGATACGGCTTGCCTTTTCATTGATAACCGTTCAGCAACTTCTGATTCTGTCACAAAATTATCAGGAGCCACACCTGCTACAACTGCGCCGAGCGATGAAGATTCAATTTGTCGAATGGCAGAAATAACCGCTTCTTTTAATGAAGATGCGATGCGATCAAAATCTAAATACACAGTTCCGTTTCTAAAATTAATTAAAGCATCGTCACAACCCGTTTCATATAATTTATCTTCAAGCCCGGATGTGTGTTCATCAGCATTACTCAAAATTAAAGTAAATTGGAATGTTTTCTGACAGTTTTTCATATTTATTTATCTCTATGTGGGCATGAATCAACTCGACGGCAAATTTGTCGTGCATGATTAACGGAATCACGTGGTGTAGACCAGATAGACATACTACAACCCTCTCTGTTTTCTAACGGACAAAGCAAACGGCTCCAAGCATGGGCCGATCCTCCTGCCTCTTTATAGCGCCAACCATGGTTTTCTGCGTATTGGATGGCCAGCTCAACCTCTTTTTTTGGATGTTTTTTGCGCAGCATCTCTTGTTTTCCTATTATATTGATTATAGACGCACTGTTGACTTATGTCAACATAAATTATGTATTTAATTATAAACAAATTAATGTTTATAGTCATTCTTTATGAACAAAAGAAGTTTGTAGTCAGCATTGATTTAGGATTATGGGTTACACTTAGAAGCGGCGGCTCTAGTGTTTAAACAAATTGTTATTGATAAAATTAACTAGGCTTAAAAGCGAGGTGATAACATGTTTAAAATTGAATGTATTGACCATATCGTATTACGAACTTACCACATTGATTCTATGATAGATTTCTATTGCAACATATTAGGATGCCATATTGAACAAGTGCAAGAAGAAATTGGTTTAACGCAATTACGTGCAGGTACCAATATTATTGACCTAGTTAAGATTGAGAAGCCGTTAAACGATTCAAACAGAAATTTAGAACATTTGTGTTTGAGAATTTATCCCTTTGACTACGAATCTCTTAAAAAATATTTCCGGGAAAAGAACATAGAAATTTATCGCTACGGCAATCGTTATGGCGCACAAGGTATTGGCCCTTCGTTTTATCTCAAAGATCCGGAAGGGAATGAGATAGAGCTAAAAGCGACAATGGATAATAAAGTATGATTGGTATAAAGAATTTAGACTTGACTATAACATAGGCATCAAGTAAACTATACGGTATAGTTTACTATTTATTTAACTTTGAGGAATGCTTATATGAGAAATTTACTAATAGTTACCAGTTTTTTAATGCTTTTGACACCCTTTACGGCTGGCGCCGATGCTTCTTTTAATACGGTACCACTACCGGCAGATGACCAGCTTCCACCAGCAATTCAACAAAAGCTAAAACAATTACCGCCTATCAATGTTTTCCGCATGGTTGCAAATGTTCCGCAAACTTTTATACCCTTTGTCGATATGGCTACCTCTTTATTAAAAGATGGAAAATTCAATCCAAAATTGCGAGAAATGGCTATTTTACGAGTCGCCTACTTAACTAATGCTCCTTACGAATGGCATCAACACTCTTTTATAGCTAAAGCCAATGGCGTTACAGAACAAGAAATGAATATTATACGCACCGAAAATCCCGTACATAGCCTGAATGAAGAAGAAAATTTTATTTGTAACGTTACCGATGAACTTACCAAGAATGCTAATTTAACTGACGCAACCTTTAAAAAATTATACGGCCGTTATGATACTGAAAGAGCAACGGAAATAATTTACGATATAAGCTTCTTTAATATGCTATCGAGATTTTTAAATGGTACTCGGGTACAGATAGAACCTACCAACCCACTCGCAGGACATACTTCACCTGTTAATTAATATGAATAACTCTATCCTTTTTTCTACAGTGGATACCTGGGACTTTCAAGCGGAAGAATTTTATTTGGAAAATGGTTATAAACGTATCGGCGAAATAAAAAATTGTTGGTTTAATCACTCAAGAATATTTCTTAGAAAAAATATAAAATAGCTTATTTCAAATATGTGAAGTCATCTGGAGGTTAATAATGCCTGGATTAGCAATCCTCCTAACCACTTCTCATACTCATCCGATGACCAACCTCGCTCAAGGACGAGCATCCGATAAATATCTCTTCCAGTGAATGCCCACAAAATATCTCTTATTTTGGATAGTGGGATTCTTTCGTTAAACACCTTTTCTTTCGCCATCATCTTTATTGATTCTTCTTGTCGTTTATAGCGTCGTCTTTCCCTTTCAATTTCTAATTGTTTAAATTCTGGATCTAAGATCAGAGCACCTCGAAGAAAATCTAATTGCGTTTTTTCTGCATCATATAGTTGACGTGAAATACGGGCAGCAATTTCAAGACGCTTGTGGGGTGACTTTTCATTGCTAATTTGCATGACTAGTGATTCATGTTGTTCTGGGGAGAGAGCATTATCCATCAGCGCTAGTAAAATTCCTCTCTTTGATTGAAAAAATAGAATAAATAGTGGCGGCAGAAACTTGTGCACGGTGTGCTATTTCTTCAATTGTAATTTTATCGAATCCAGTAGATTCAAATAGTTTTTTCGCAGAGGACAGAATACGGTTTTTTGTCTTTTGCGACTGCGCTAATCGGGATGCAGAATTGTAGACTCTTTTTTTGGTTGTTGACATATTAGATATAGTTTACTATAATTAATATAGAAATGTCAAATTCTAATTGAAGAGGCGAATATGTCCGAAAAAAACGTAACTTCAGCTGTTGCTTATTACCAGGCAATGAATGATAAAAATCTTGTTGTTATAGAAAAATTTCTCCATCCCGACGTGCGATTCCTTGGGCCATTGGCAGATATAACAGGAAAAAACGCATATCTTGAATCGTTGAAGCGGTTCTTTCTTCTTAGTTTTAAAAAACTAACAATTCGTGCTCAATTTGGCCATGGTGATCAAGCTATGTTGGCCTTCGATTTAGACTGCCCTGATCCGATTGGTATTTTACGAACAGCTGTGTTAATGACTTTTAGAGATGGCTTGATCGCTCGCATCGAGGCGTTTTTTGATCCCAGATCTGTGGTGAAGGAAAAAAATGAGTAGAAATGGTATTCAGATAAAGGACATTTTTATGACACAACTTATATACATGGCTCGTTATTCGATGCGGTTTTTTGCTATTATTTTTGGCTCTTTAGTAATTATTTCGTGCAGTAGCTTAAATTACCAATCGCAATCAAACATGGGAACAAATGATCAAGTAACAACCTCATCAATACAGAATGTGCGGGATAATACTATTCAAAAAACAGTGGTATGGTTTACCACTGGGCAAATCGATCCTAATATTTTAGCGAATAATTTTTTGTTTAAATCCCCTTATTATAAGGACAAAGATAAAACGGCTTTTATCAATGAGTTTAACAATACTACTTTTTATCAAAAACAAGTTTTAGCGAAAATAAAGAAATTTGATCCACTCATTACTTTAAAGAGTGGGGATGGCAATTATTTTGCTATTATTACGGAATATCATACCTACTCTGGACATAGTGTTTATGAAACCGTTTTAGGTAAATTAAATAATGCTGGGTTACTTGTTGAATTACGGTCGATTTATGATCTACAAGAGACAAAGCAAGCTTTTCAGTTATAATTTACCGGATGAGAGAATATATGTACAAAGTAATCGTTGATCTTGCACCAAGTCAGGCTGACAATGATGTTGTCATGGAAGGCCTCATTACGGCTAATGAAAAAATAATAGGCGAACGAGATAAAGAATTTTCAGTTTTTTTAAAAAACGATGCAGGTAAAATTTTTGGGGGAATACAAGCATCTTTTGATACGGTATCAGTCTACATCGATGTATTGTGGGTTGAAGAAACTCTCAGAAAACAAGGATACGGTAAAAAATTGCTAGTGGCAGCAGAACAAGAAGCTATTAAAAATGGCTGCATTTTTTCTACAGTGGATACCTGGGACTTTCAAGCAGAAGAATTTTATTTGAAAAATGGTTATAAACGTATCGGCGAAATAAAAAATTGTTGGTTTAATCACTCAAGAATATTTCTTAGAAAAAATCTAAGATAGCTTATTATTGAAGTTCGGCTATGAAGATCTATCGTTATCTTACCGGCATTGATGGCTAAAGTCTTTTGCTCAATACGCGATGCAAATGCACTAAATTTAAAGTTTCAGTACTGAAAAATACTGCATCTATGCCTTCCACAATCGGAATTGCTTTGAATACTTTCTCACGTCCTTTGCTAGTTAAGCTCAGCGAATAAGCGCGTTTGTCTTGTTTATGGACGGAACGTTGTAATAATTTTTTTTCAGTTAATGTAGTGACGAGATCAGACATTGACATCTTATCTATTTTAGTAAGTTCAGCCGCATGTTTTTGGGTGACAGGTTTATCAGAAGTAGAACTTAGCCATAACACAGCTGCGAGCACGACAAATTGTGGGTGCGTCAGCCCTAATTTTGCTAAAGCTTTTCGTTGTTGACGTTGCCATTGATTGGTTAATTGCCATAATAAAAATCCTGGGCTATCTTCGGGTCTTTTAAATGAGAAGTTCATACACTAGCTGCAAGTTTGATAAGTAATTCGGTTTGCTCTGGCTCACTGGCCGCTACTTTTTCAACTACTAATTTTCGCCATAAAAAGCTCAAAGGCCCTTCGATTTTGAAGGTAGTAGATATGCGTACGCCGTCCGCAATTTCTTCGACTGAATGGGCGCCATACATTTTTGCCAATGGAAATTTATATAAATCGGTAAATTTCTGATTGGGTACACACTCGACCAATTCCATTTTCAACTTATGGCCATCCTTTAAATTAATATACATTATTGCCCCCCGCTCAAAAGCCCCAACAATGGAAGCTGATTCGGTTTCAATATCCCAAAGATGGCGTTTACTAACATCCGACCAGATTTTCCAAACCTGGGCTGCTGTAATGCCTTTAGCTTCGATGGTGTGTGTTTTAGTCCACATAGTAATTACCTCATATATTGTTGTAAAACAATATAATAAGCACACTTACTATATTTTGCAAGATTTATTTTTCAGATAATATAAACTATCGTTTTTTTACGGGTAAAAAATTATTGGTTGCTAGTGACCCACTGCATGATGTTTGCTGCAGACTCATCGGGGGTTAAATGCGTGACATCGAGTGTGAATTCATTAGGCATCTTGGAAAAAAAGACTTGTTCCTCTGTAAAACGTTTTTTAATCAATTCGACATCCCGCGTCTTAAAATAAGCTGATCTACTTTTATTCTGTACACGAAATAGTAACTCATTTAATTCACAAAGTAACCGTACAGGTGTTAATGTGGCAGCACGCTTTGTGGCAGCATGTTGGATCCTTTCAAAAAAGTTTTGATGGTAAGGATTATCAGCTAACATTTCTGAGGTAATAACAAAATTACTCTCTTTTGAACAAACCTCTGCAATAGTATAGAGCATGACATCAAGTGCTTGATTGACTGCTGCCCATCCTTTTTCATCTAATGACCACATTACTTGCTCATTATCACCCAATAGTTTTAATACAGGACCAAACCAAATATCAGGAATTGCTAATTTAATATGAGGGTTCTGTTTAACGATAGTTTCGCCAATCGTCATTTTGCCAGTGCCTGCTATACCCGTAAGCAGAATGATGTTATTTGTAAGCATATAAATGTATACTTTGATATAATTTTGTAGTTAGTAATTATTCAACAGCTATGCGAGAATGTCAAACTTCTGTTGTAAGGATCTTTTTAAAAGAGGATTAAAATATGTATCAATGGCTAGTATCAAAATTTTACGACAACATCATGAAAGATGCTGAAGATAAAGGCTTGCGTGACTGGCGACAAATGTTATTGAAAAATAGTTCTGGTGATGTTTTAGAACTCGGCTGCGGTACTGGTGCTAATCTTGAATTTTATCCCTCTACTATTAAACGGTTGGTACTCATAGAACCCAATCTTCACATGTGTCAAAAACTTAAGGAAAAAATACCAGTTTACAAAATGAACAATATCGAAATTTTAAATGATAAAGCTGAGCATCTTTCATTCGCAGATGCTAGTTTTGACACCGTAGTATGCACATTAGTGTTGTGCTCTGTAAGCAATTTGGAGAAAGCATTGTCTGAAATTCACCGAATATTGCGCCCGAAAGGCAAGCTTATTTTTATTGAGCATGTTGCAGCAACTAATAATCCAAAACGCTATCGTTGGCAACGTCGTTTAGAATTTTTATGGAAACACATTGCTGCTGGATGCCATACCGCACGTAACACTGAAGAGGCTATTATTAAAGCGGGATTTAACATGTTAGAACTTAGCCGTCAAAGTATGCGCGGCGTTCCTCCCATTGTGCGCCCTAGTATTCGTGGTGTGGCAATAAGAGGGTAAAAATGTGTGCTACGATAGAGAACAGTTATCCCGCACCCATTCTACTTAATTATTGCGCTAAGATAATCAAGCACAATAATCATTTTATTATTGATCTCTTGCAAATCGTGGCTTAGCAATTGCTGTTTTGAATCGACATATAAATCAGTGCTAAGTTCTTTCTCACAATGAGCAATCATGTCTGAAATATTTTGTTTCGTCATTTCCAAATGACATTGCAGACCATATATTCTATCGCCAATGCTAAATGCTTGCCTTGGGCAGCCAGCAGTTTTTGCAAGTAACCGAGCACCTTTAGGTATCCCTGGCATATCGTTGTGCCAGTGCATCGCTGGAAATGTTTGAGGAAATTTCGAGAATACAGGATCACTTGCAGCATCGGGTAATAATTCCATCGGAAACACGCCAATCTCGCGATGAGGACTGCGTTCAGTTTTTGCACCTAAGCTCTCAGCAATTAATTGTGCGCCAAGACAAATACCTAAAATCGCTTTATTCGCAGCAACTGATTTTTTAATTAAATGCATTTCATCTTGTAAATAAGACCATTTATCAATGCGCAGTGGGCTTTGTGGCCCACCCATCACAATCAGAAAATCGAATAAATTTATTTCCGGTAATTTATCGCCCCTATAAGTATGTGTTTCAGAAAATATATAACCTTTTTCTTTCGCCCAGCTTTCAATGACGCCTGGCGTTTCAAATGCGGCATGGATAATACAATGAATACGCATGATTCCTCCCACTCTATTTATTCACGAAGTTAATTTACTACGGCATCTTAAAAAAATCAACCTCAGCCATCCCTTCCGAAGGAATGTGCGATGGGTATCGACTTTGAGCAGAAGATAAGTTAATATACTTTCCACGTCATTTCTCCATTTTTAGGTGAGAGGTTATTATGAAATACTTGCCGATTTTTTTCTCTATTGCTGCAATCTTTATATTCAATCACTGTTCTGCACAAACGCAAGAGAAGCAACCAATTCAAATCAAGCTATACGCAATCGATTGTGGGCGCATTGATGTTTCAAATTTTGCAGGATTTTCAGATACTGCTGATTACGATAACAAAACGGTACAGCTTGCCGATCCTTGTTTCTTGATTGTTCATCCTAAAGGAATTTTACTCTGGGATACCGGATTGCCAGATTCTTTGATAAAAAAACCAGAAACAGTGGGTGGCATATATCATCTTACAAAGTCAATTTCTCTTCAGGATAGCTTGAAAAAAATTGGTCTAACACCAAACGATATTAAATATGTGTCTGTTTCTCATTCGCATTTTGATCATATGAGTGGTCTCGATCAGTTCCCGAATTCAACATGGATATTGCAAAAGGTGGAATTAAATTACGCAAAAACACATCCTAATCCTTTTGTTATCGATGCAAGCCAATTAAAAAGTTATAAAACTGCCCACATAGTGATAATCAACGGCGATTATGATGTGTTTGGTGATGGAACTGTGCAAATATTAAGTACTCCAGGCCACACGCCCGGGCATCAATCTTTGGAAATAAAGTTATCGCAAGCAGGTGTGATTATTTTGTCAGGAGATGAGTTTCATCAAAGATCGAGCTTTGAGCCTCTGCGAGTCCCAGTGTTTAATACCAGTCGAGCAGAGACCATGGCTTCGGCAGATCGACTCAAAACATTAATAAAAAATACCAATGCACGTCTTATTGTTCAACATGACGAGCATGATTTTGAGGGATTGCCGAAGTTTCCAAATTATTTAGACTAGGTTCATATAACCAGCGGCGCAACTTTAATAAAATTTAATGCGATTAATTATAGTGAATATCTATTAATAAATATTTCTACTGCTTCTTTGATAAATTGATTTTGGTTTTTGGGTTGTTTTAGTTTTGTAAAACCGAGCATCATAGGCCAAAAATGTGGTTCTTTTAACATACCCATAAAAAAAGCAGCTGCAACTTCGGTATCTTTTGCTTTAAATTTACCACTCTCTTGTTGATTTTCTAAAAACAAAATTAATTCTCTGGTGAAGGGCGCTTTTTCATTAACGACGAGAGAATCTAATAAATGCGGGAAGCGGCCAGATTCACCGATTAATAAACGAAATAAACTAATCGTATTGGGCTGGTACAGAAAACTCATGAATTTTTTAGCGAAATTAGTTAATGACTCAGCAATATCTTTAGAACTATTAAAGATAGGTTGGTTCATTTCAAAAACTGAGTTCCAATGCTCCACTAAAATAGTTTGAAATAATTTTTCTTTATTATCGAAATGATCATACACGGTCCGTTTTGATACTGAGGCTTGTCGAGCTATCTCATCCATGCTGGCGGATGCAAAGCCAGTTTGCAGGAACACGTTTATAGCCGCATCAATAATCGCTTGGTGCTTTCTTTCCTTCTGAGGTTGGGGCTTTTTTAGGCTCTTCATAATAAAACTACACCGTATAGTTTACTTTGTGGAAAATTAATGTTATTATAGCATTTTATTCTTACAGATAGGAGTGAAACATGCTTAACAAATATGACTACGAACGACAAGATATCGAATTCAATGCCGAAGGCACCCTATTACGTGGGTGGTTATATCGGCCAAAATCCACAAACCAACGGTTGCCAGCAATTGTAATGGCCCATGGATGGGGTTGTCTTAAGGAATTTTATCTCGATAAATATGCAGAAAAATTCGCTAAACACGGGCATGTGGTTTTAGCTTTTGACAACCGTAATTTTGGTGATAGTGATGGTGACATTAGGCAAGAAATAGATCCGTGGCAACAAGTTCGCGATTATCGTCATGCAATTACTTATATCCAATCGCAAAGCTTTGTTGATCCAAATAAAATAGGAATCTGGGGTACAAGTTATTCAGGTGGTCATGTGTTGGTAGTTGCAGCTTTAGACAAACGCGTGAAAGCTGTGGTTTCTCAGGTGCCAACTACGAGTGGTTGGCAAGGTATGTTACGTAGAATTTTTCCTGCGAATTGGGAAAAAACCTATACAGACTTCAATGAAGATAGAGTAAACCGCTTTAACGGATCTGCGCCTAAGCTTGTACCTATTTTCACAGATGCAAATGTAAAAGGTAATGCCTCACATGCGAGTCAAGATGCACTGGAATTTTATTCAGGTAAGAATGCTCCTGAAAATGAAAAATGGCGATTTGAGAAATTTCGAAACGAAGTGACCTTACGTTCAGTTGAAATGTATTCCGAGTATGAGCCTGGTTCTTATATTGACCGGATAGCACCAACACCACTTTTAATGCTAGTTGCAGAAAAGGATGTAGTAGCAGTAACAGACCAAGCGCTTAATGCCTTTAATCGAGCCAGAGAAATTAAAAAATTGCATATATTTTCTGGCGGCCATTTTTCAGCATATATCGAACAATTTGAACCTTTATCAGAAGAAGCTGTTGAATGGTACAAGCAGTATTTGAGTTAGCATTGATGAAAATAGCCAATAATTGCGAGCCACTGCTTTGCAGCAACAATGCTGATTGCCAGTGTAGTCTCTAAAATAGGGTAATACTACCCTATTGTACAAAATTTCACCAACTCCTATTATTGCCATCTGTTAAAAAAGACCTTGCATTACAAAAAGCAATAGTTTATTATATGAAACAATTGGAGCTTTATAATAAACAAACAGGAGGTGTCAAATTACACAAACTTACATTTTCAATATTAATTAAATATGAGGAAAGCATATGTTACACGAATTAGTTACCCAAAAAAAATACCTAGAAATGATGCAAAAATTAGTAAAAACAGTTAATGGGGAAGCCGAATATTATGGATTAAATGAACAGGGTGAAGATGATAATACTCCAATCCACTTGGCCGCACGAGACGGTGATGAACGGATGATTGAAATTCTTTTGGCGGCAGGAGCAAAACTAAATATTAAAAATAAGGAAGGGAAGTTTGCTAAAGATATGAATGCAGATGAAAAAAGCAAACAAAAATTAGTGAACGCTGAATTAGCAATTGCTGCTTGGCATGGCGATGAGAAAACCGTTGAAGAACTGGTTCGTGCAGGTCGTGATCCTGCCGACTATGTCCATATAAGATTCTTAAAATCTAATAATAGAGAAGAAACTGAGATTACTAACGCGTTGGAATACGCGCAATATAGGAACAGATTTAGGGACAGAACAGCAATAATTACTTGCTTAACCTCAGTGAATGCTGCCTGGAAACATCGTAAGAATAAGGATGGGTTATGTGAAGCTATTACAGATAAAGATCAAGATGCTGTTCGAGGATTAGTTTTATATTTTAATCATCGCATTGACTCACAATTTTCAGGTAGTGGATATAATAGGATGCGCTTTCACGATACGCCTACGCCACTATCATTCGCTGTTTCGAATGGTCATGCTCTTGTAGTTAAACAGCTATTGGATCTTGGTGCCGCCAAAGACACATTTGCAATCAAAGCAGCTCAAGCGTCACAAGATAAAGAAATTAGAGCGCTGTTTTCCGTAAAAGAAGAAAGCAAAGACGAACCTAAAGAAACAAGGCTTGCTTCTGAAACACCAGCAACAACTTCTGCAGCTGCCAATTTAACTAAAGAGCAACTCTATAGAAATGCTCAGATATTAGTGGCAGTTGCACAAGCTTGTAATCAGTATCATTTTAATGATGGAACATTGGGCAGTAATAATAACAACCATGGAGCAGAACAAAAAAGCCAACCGCTTGCCAATGAGGTTTTACCTTCCGCTGAGAGGCCACAATTTATACCTTCTTTAGGAACTGCTCTAATGCTATTGGCAGCAGCGTCTGCCGTTGGGGTTCATTATCTGTACGCTACCGCACCACACGAACCATTGGATACCGCAGATGCAGTAACAACGGGTGAAGAAAAAATATCAAAAGAAATTACTCTTGAAAATAGTAGAAAAAAGCACTTAACCGCATTAATTAAAAATTTCATAGGAAATAATAATTGCATAATTTGTATGCTACCTAATAATGTGTGCTCCATTGAGTTCAAACCAGTACAGCCAAGGGATCAGCTCCTTAAGTATGCACGGCAATTAACTGACAAAGGGATCAAGACGAGAATCGAAAAAGAACATTCAATGCTGGATGGCTTGATTACTGTTCCTGCTAAACTTGAATTAGAGGGCACTATGTATACACTTATCGGTAAGCTAACTCCTGCTAGCACTCATCAGCCCAGTATTATTCCCGTTAACCATGTTTTATGACGAGATAATATTCCGTTGTTTCTTTGGTTGGGTTAGTGAATTCATGTGGGCATGTGCCGTCAAAGTAGAAGCTATCACCTTTTTTAAGCTCAAAAACTTCTTCATTGGCGGTAATTTTTAAGATCCCTTTAATCATGAGTATATATTTTTCTGTTCCTGGCGTACTGGCTGGCATACTGTTTAAGCCTGATCCGGGGGGTATTTCAACATGTAACCATTCTACTTTTAAGCCTTGAAATATGGGCGAAATATTACGTCGTATAACACGCGATTTCGGATCTTGCCACACGGCTTGTTCTGTTTTAGATAATAAAATTGTGCGTACCGCATGTTGAGCGTGTAGCATTTCTGAAAGTGTTTTACCTAAAGCTTTTGCAAGTCGTGCTGCAATATCAAGCGTAGGTTGTACCGCGCCGCTCTCAATTTTGGAGATCATTGATTTGCTGACATCAGCGCTATCGGCTAAAGCTTGCATAGTAAAGTTTTGTTTGAGACGTAGCTTTTTTAACTGTTCTGCGAAATGGTCCATAAACGCTTCTCTATAATTTAAGATATCTTAAGTGTATCATATTGCAGAGTATAATTACCCTGATTAACTTCGCGCCCTAGTAATAAAAATCAATCCCATAATAATTAAGGCGACGGAGATGCCATTTTGCAAACCAATGGCTTCGCCCAATATTATTTTTGAAAAAAATAATCCAAAAATCGGCACACCTAACAGACAAAGCGAGGTGGTTATAGCAGGCAAGCGACGGCTGACTTCTACGACCATCCAATAACCTAACGCGCTGGCGATCGGGCCGATGTAAAACAATAAACCGACCAAGTGCCACGACCAATGAATGTGTGGATTGGGTGAAAAAATAAATGCGAGAATGGTTGCGAAAATTGCCCCGATAGACATTTGCCACGGTAACAATTGCGCCGGTGTCGAAACCCATTTGGCAAAACGAATATGTAATATACAAATTGCCCAAATAATCGCGGCGGCAATTAACAAACAATTACCAACTACCACATTATGATTATGCCAATCAAAATCAAACGGGTTGAATAACACTAATATTCCGCTGATACCTAATGCTAAACCCATTATTTTTGCGGGTGGTAATGGTTCTTTGAAAAAAAATACCGCCAAAGGTGTCACCCACAATGGTGTGGTATAAACTAAAATCGTTGAACGACCTGCCGCAACATGCTGTAAACCTACCAATGAAAGAAAAGTAAATAACGCCATCTGTAACAAACCGACAGAAAGAATAATCGGTAGATCTGCGCATGTGGGAATTTTAAAGGTTTTAGAAATAATCAAATATGGAAAAAAACAAAGCGCACCGGTTGCTAAACGCGTTACTGCCACCCATGCCGGTGGCATATCCACGATGGCGATTTTCATAATTGGCCAACACAATCCCCAAATCACCATTAAAGAAATTAACAGTGCGAAGCTGATAATTTCTGCGTATCGGGGGTGTTGTTGAATGCTCTGATGGAGCTTTTGTAAAAGCATATATTGTTTGTATTAAGAAATTTTCTTATACGGAATAAAAATATCAGGTAGCATCGGAAAATGGCGCGCATTCAACGTTACTAACCGGGCATTTTTTAATTTTGCACTCGCAGCGATGATTGCATCAGCAAGCCCTGTACCATGAGATTGGCCGTAATCTCGACGATATATGCCACCCATTTCAGCAATTTCATGATCAGTATTAATTATTTCAAATATACGAATAAATTTTTCTAATACTTTGCGTTCTTCTCCATCACGTACACCAGCAAATATTTCTGCAACATTAATGGCAGAAGTCATTAAATGACTATCAGTGTTTTCTAAAAAACTAACAGCTTGTTTTTGTCCGCGTAGATAATCAATTAAAACATCGGTATCTAATAATAAAGAATGGTATCTATTTTTCACGGCTACTTAATTTCCTATCTAACTCTTTGCGTATTTTTTTAAAGTCAGGTAAATCTTGTCGTTTAGCCCACAAGCCTTTTGCTTGTTGCAAACTGGCTTTACGATTAATAGGCCGAAATTGGCTGATAAAATAATCAACAGCTTCACGAATGAGTTGGCTCTGCGATTTACCGGTTTGTTTAGTAATCGTATTTAAGCTGCTTCGTTCTTCATTGGTTAAATAAATCTGGGTCCGCTGCATGATATACTCCAGTTAGATGTATACACCTAATGTATAATAATCAGGGGTTAATGTCAACTAAGGTAATATATTGGGGGTATACAAAAATTAATGTTATAACGGTCAATACTATGAACAAATATGCCTTAATTTGATTAAAGTATTAACCATTATGTACAAGACCATATGGAATCGGCTTTATTTTTTTTGCGATGGTGGTTTAAGACCAGGGGGAAGTTCAGCTCTTGTCGGCGCTAAGCCATTTTGCAGTCCTGGTTGAAAAACTGGCGCACTCGCTGAAAGTGATGATTTATTAAGATCCTTAAAATTTCGCTTTTTTTCTTCACGTCGGGCCAATAACGTTTTCCCCCCATTAATAGGCCTAATAGGCCGTAGCTCTAATTGATTTGCACTGTTCATTGTTTCTGCTGAATGTAACGGAGGTTTAGGCGCATGAAAAGAAAACATGTTTGTGCTAGTGCGCGTTTCTAAATCCGACATCTCTTTATCTTGAATTTTTTTCATGTTTATACTGTCAGTGCTACTAGAACTATTGCTATCTGATGCAGAAGGACTGGCACTCTGCCCTGAGTTAGCTGACATGGATTGAGTGGATTCCTCTGTGCTGTTTATTGAAACAGGTGAGGATGCTGCTGCTGGGGGTAATGGAGAACTAGCAGGTTCTGCCGCAACTGGGGTTGCTAGAGATGGAGTTGGTTTATCTGCGTTATTTGCTTGTTGTGGTTTATTGCTATTAGTAGTTGGAACAGTTGCAGGTTTGGTTGTTACTACTGGCGGGGGTAATATTAATTTTATAATTTCATTAAAAATAAACGCGATATTTTTAGGTAGTGCAAGTGTAAAATGGGTATAACTTGTAGTATTGTCTTTAAAATGAATTGTTTTTGTTAATCCCTCAATATAGTTTCTTAGAGATATGAAACCAGTATCTTTATAGTTTCCCTCTTTTTTTTGTATAAGCGTAGTGAGATGCTTACAATCACCGTCATCAAGCTTAAAAGTTATCTTAGACGCAGATATATTATAAAGTATGGTATTAGAAAATTTTATTATAGTTTGTTGAATTTTTCTAAATAATTCGGTATCACTTAGTTTTGTATCCGAGGGGCTATTTTTTTTATTGCCAGGTAAGTTCGGTGCGGAATTTCCCCCAAGGTTAGTGGTGGCCACTGCATCAACAAATGTTTCATCGTCTTCAGATTCTGATTCTGCCTCAACGTCAGGCATAGACGTTGTTGATGTATTAGAGCCAGCAGACATTGTAGTTGATGATGTGGAATCAGTGGTCTTTTTTTCCTTCTTCTTTTTCTTCGATTTACTATTGTCTTTGGTTGAAAAAAGTTCATGGGCTGCAGCATTGGCAAGTCTCTTATCAGCCGCTTGCTTTTTTTCGATAAGAGAGTTTAATTTACCAGAAGTTCCATTCTTCTGAGCAAGATCTCGCGTTTTTTTATCGACCACTGCGCCAGCATTAATTAAAATTTCGACAACATTAGTAGCTTCATTTGTTATAGCTATATCTAGAGCAGTATTGCCAGTTGCGTTTTTGTTATTTAATGTATTAGTATTTGTTGTGATGCTTATTAACCAAGTAATAATACCTGGTTGATTTTTTTCTGCTGCTAGGTGTAATAATGTTCTGCCATCAGCGGTTTTTTTATTAATAACACGTGGGTCTGCGTCATATAAAGCTTTTAGACAATCTAAATGCCCAGCAAACACTGCAAGTATGGCGGCTGTATCTCCATTTTGGTTTGTTACATTTACATCTGCTTTCGCTTCACAGAGTAATGTTATTACCGCTTGCTGCCCTTGATCTGCCGCAAGATGTAGAGCAGTATTGCCACAACTATTTTTTTGATCAAGCACATCTTTTTTATTTTTCAAATCAGAGTTAATGAATGCTTTTAAACATTCTGTTTTTCCTACTGCATAATGCAATGGCGCGCCGCCGTCTATTCAATAGAGTTGCATCTGCTCCAATATTCAGTAGAAATGTAACCATACTTGGTTGATCGTTATCTACCGCTAGGTGTAATAATGTTCTGCTATCCTTGGTTTTTACTTTAATAACACGTGGGTCTGCGTCATATAATGTTTTTAGGCAATCTAAATGCCCAGCAAGCATTGCAAGTATGGCGGCTGTATCTCCATTTTGGTTTGTTACATTTACATCTGCTTTCGCTTCACAGAGTAATGTTATTACCGCTTGCTGCCCTTGATCTGCCGCAAGATGTAGAGCAGTATTGCCACAACTATTTTTTTGATCAAGCACATCTTTTTTATTTTTCAAATCAGAGTTAATGAATGCTTTTAAACATTCTGTTTTTCCTACTGCATAATGCAATGGCGCGCCGCCGTCTATTCAATAGAGTTGCATCTGCTCCAATATTCAGTAGAAATGTAACCATACTTGGTTGATCGTTATCTACCGCTAGGTGTAATAATGTTCTGCTATCCTTGGTTTTTACTTTAATAACACGTGGGTCTGCGTCATATAATGTTTTTAGGCAATCTAAATGCCCAGCAA
>Ga0206983_108_pt1:27500-98817 | contig 98817 bp, 90 predicted proteins | sample Alteio_BWMinCont_15_FD_153306 | JGI IMG/M metagenome (GOLD analysis project Ga0206983, IMG submission 153306) | Enriched cells from forest soil in Barre Woods Harvard Forest LTER site, Petersham, Massachusetts, United States -... | ecosystem: Environmental > Terrestrial > Soil >... | reverse complement strand
TGACCTAGGCCTCTTCTGGTAGGTCTGTTTTTTATAGTAATTTCTACATCCTGATGTAGCCTATTCAGCAAATAAATTAATTTTTCCATTGAGAATCCTGATAGCTGGCCTCTAGTCAGCAAAGATATTTTTGACTGACTAATTTTAAGTGTATCGGCAGATTTTTCTTGTGTCCATCTCTTATGTTCGAGTATTGACACAATTCGTGATGCTAAAACGGCTTTAGCTTGCATTTCTTCGGCATCGGGAAAGCCAAGATCTTTATAGACGTTTCCAGAGCCTCGATGGCATGTTTCATTGGTGTTCATAGTGTTTAACCCTTTCTATTTGGCATTTTCTTTTGCTACGGTAAGTCGGCGTTTAATTAAATTGATTTCTTGTTGCGGTGTTTTAATGCCAGATTTTGATTTTTTTTGGAATACATGTAAGACATAAATATCATCACCTAATTTCACTGTATAAACAGCCCGATATGTATTAGTGTTATAGTTGCTTATAATTTCCATTACACTGGGGTGGAATCCTTTTAATGGTTTTACGTTGGAAGGAGTATCGCCTTCCTGTATTCTATGCAAAGAAAAACCAATTTCTTTTTGTACTTCTTCAGGAAAAGATTTTAAGTCTTCTTTCGAGCTTCCTACCCAAGTAATATTTCGTAATGTATGCATAAATTCCCCTTATAATTATTATGAGGTTGGGGTAAAATGTTAATTATATCAGTTTAGGTATAATTGTCAAGGGTTTAATGGCATCAATCTAAAAGATATTTATTAAGAATTGGGTTTGCCATTTAGATTTGCACATAGATGTAGCAATTCGTTTTTTGCACACGGAAAAATCTTAATAATATCCATTTTGGATTTAAAAAATTTTGGATTGTATAAAAAATATATATTATTTATTAGTTCTTGTTCGGCGTAATGTTTTTCATGTACAAACCCCAATACATGTATTTTATCACGTATATATTGGCTCCTGTTATCTGGATGTAGATCATCAAATAATCCTTTTATTAGTGAAGTTTTTCCGTCTGGTGTGCACCAGTTTCTGCAATAGATGCCATGATTATAATTTATTAGACTTGTGCTCCCATATGCAATATTCCAGTAATCATATAGGTCAGACATTCCAGCATTGAAACTACGCATGTCAATCAAAAGCATGTGGTATGAATTTTCTTTTATTTCGGGAAATTTAATTGGGTTTCCCTTTTCTTTAAAATTGCAACTATCCGATACTTTGCGGCAAATCGCTTCTTGCGATTTAATGATATCTCTGACCTCAGGTGCATTGCTATTGTCTCCAGTTATCGACAGATATTCTGAGATATTACCTTTTGTTACTGTATGTTCTTTTACTGCGGCGCTAATACGGAAGCTTGTGAGTTCAACAAGCCATCCGGGAACATTAATAATTTTGAAATCAACAGAACTATTGCCAATACCACTAGAACATTCATACTGAGCATTTAACCCGGCTTCGTAGATAGCATGTGCGAATCGCACTTCAAATAATGCAGATTTTATTTCATTTAATTCAGCGTCGGTTAGTTTAGAGGGTATGATTGCTAGTGCTTAAGCTATTTTAGCTTCATGTAGCATTTTGTGTGCCCAGGAAGTATTCTTTGTTAGTATTTCGGCCGCTTGTTTGCTGAAATTAACCTCATCAGTAGTTAAATAATCCGAAAAGGGTCCTCTAATATTTTCATTATTCATATTTGTTCCGATAGTATTTTGGTCAATACAATTGATTTCTCTTCTCAGTTTGACAGAGGGTGCATTCCGTTCTCGCAGGAGGTTAGGTGCAGATAGTTATGTTATAATTATAACATGCAAAAACAGCTTCTGCTGTGCTTGTTTATTTCCTTTAAGTAATGTTAAAAGTCGGCGGAGATTAATTAATGATACAATTGGTAGCAAAACCCCAACTAATTGCATTGGCACAACGCTATGTGTGGTGGGAAAACTCTGATTGGGCGCTGCAACACCCCCATTTAAAATTGGGTGTTACACCCATCCCTCCATTACCACAGCGGAAATTCGATTGACCCCCAACCTCTACAAAAAAACCTTATCACATTTCATCGAAGCCTTTACCAATCTGGCGGCGACGAAATTGCGTACGGTATTAGCGATGCTGGGGATTTTGGTGGGCACGGCATCGGTGGTGGCGATGGTTTCTACCGGCGAATTAGCAACACAAGCAGCATTAGAGCAATTCAAAAGTTTAGGTACAGATATGTTAGCGGTTTCTGTGTTTAGTGAAACGGCGAGTACTGATTCATCGTCCAGTAATGATTTTGATTTATCAGCCGCTTTAGGTTTACAAACTGTCAGCTCAGCGATTACGACATTAGCGCCGTATACCATGCTCTACGTGCCGATGAGTTATTTGGGCAACTCTATCGATGGCACCATTATTGGCGCTACACAAAATTTAGCACCTGCAATAAAAATCGATATGGTGCAAGGGCGTTTTATTTCTGATCTCGATAATTATTCAGAATATTGTGTGGTGGGCGATACTATCGCACAAAAAATTCAACCTTACGCAAGCAAAATTATTGGTACGCAAATAAAACTCGGCAATGATTTTTTTACTATCATCGGTGTCGCTAAAAATTGGCCTGAAAATCAATTTTTTAGCCAAGATATTAATAATTCAGTTATCGTGCCGATTAAAGCTTCTAAATTAATCAGTAAATATGCCAACATTGATAATATCGTGATGCGCTTAGATCCCAATGCCAATATCGAAACTATTAAAACTAATATTACTCAATACATGAGTGCTAAAGTTCCTAATAAAAAACTTTATTTTCGTAGCGCGAAAGAATTGATAAAAAGCATGGCGGCGCAGCATAAGATTTTTACCATATTATTAGGGCTTATTGGCAGTATTTCCTTATTAGTGGGCGGTATTGGTGTGATGAATATCATGCTGGTTTCAGTGTTGGAACGCCGCCGTGAAATTGGCATTCGCCTAGCTTTGGGGGCTAAACGGCATGATATTCAATGGATGTTTTTGAGCGAAGCGATTGTTTTAGCATTAAGTGGTGGAATTATCGGTATAATTATAGGTATAATGTGTGCGTTTATCATAGCGGAGTTTGCCCATTGGCATTTCACCGTATTTCTATGGCCCCCCTTAGTTGGATTTACCGTCTCAGCGTTAGTGGGTATTTTTTTCGGGTTTTACCCCGCAAGACAAGCCGCACGTTTAGATCCTATTGAAACGTTGCGCACCGAGTAATATATGAAATATCTAATTATTATTGTCGTTTCTTTAACCGTTTTATTAAGTGGATGCGCCACCCATGTGCCTACATGGCAAGAATCTATGGCTGATGCAGTGCATCAATATGGGCCTGCTGCAGAAGCGCGCGTGATGCCTGCTTTTCGTAAAGCAGGTGTAGCTTATCCGCCGCAACAAGTGGCTTTCTTAATTTTTAAACATGAGAGGCGTTTGGAGTTATGGGCGAGTGATGGCACAGGTTGGCACTTTATTAAAAAATATAATGTGTTAGCAGCGAGCGGTGGCCCTGGACCCAAATTACACGAGGGTGATGATCAAGTGCCGGAAGGTGTCTATCGATTAATCGGCATGAACCCACAAAGTCATTTTCATCTTTCTTTGAATGTGAATTATCCGAATGAGTTTGATCGTACTCACGCGGCGATTGATCATCGTCATCAATTAGGCGATGATATTTTTATTCATGGTAATGATGTTTCAATTGGTTGTGTGGCGATCGGTGATAAAGCCATTGAAGAATTATTTATGGTGGTGTATAGAGTAGGCGTAGAGAATGTGCAAGTGGTCATTGCACCGGATGATTTACGCCATAAGCGACCATTGACGGTGAATAATGCACCCGTTTGGCTGCCGCAACTTTATCAGCAGATTCAAATGGCATTATCGCAGTTTGGTAGTGGTACAACGGGATAATGGTTCAGAAAATATTTTTCCGATCCCCTCTCCCCCTGGGAGAGGGTTAGGGTGAGGGATTGGGTGAGGGTCTTTCGCATTTACGGAGCATCACATGAAATATAAATACCTCGTATTCGGCACACCCATTGAACACAGCAAATCGCCATTCATCCATACGCAATTTGCTGACCAATTTAATATCGATCAAAATAATGATCGCAAAAATCCTGCCAAAGATCTAAAAACCAAAGACGCAGCAGCATTTAAAGAAGATGTAGAAAATTTTTTCACAAATAGTGGTACGTATTGCAATGTTACTTTACCGTACAAATCAGATGCTTGTGATCTAGTGTTAGCGAAAAAAGGTAAATTATCAGAACGCGCGCAATTAGCGCAAGCGGTTAATACCATCTTCATGAAAGACGGTAAGTGGCACGGTGATAACACCGATGGCGTAGGTTTATTGAGAGATTTAGAAATTAATCATAAACTACCACTTAAAGGCAAAAATATTTTAATCATCAGTGCGGGTGGTGCTACTCAAGGCATTTTACAACCACTTTTAAAAGCACAACCCCAAAGTTTAGTGTTGGCAAATCGCACCCCTGAAACCCCACAAAAATTGGCACAACATTTTTCTACAATTGGCAAAATTACGCCAAGCACTTTAGATGATTTTGGCGATCAAAAGTTCGATGTGATTATTCATGCTAGCTCTGTAGGTACAAAAGGAAGCGACGCCGACAAGGCAAAATTTAAACAACAATTGCTGAAATTGAAAGGATTGATTGATCCCAAGACAACTATTGCTTATGATCTTTCTTACGGTAAAAGTGCCGATTTCTTTTTGCAAATAGCGGCAGAAATCGGCATTCAAAAATCCAAATGCTTTGATGGCTTAGGTATGTTGGTAGAACAAGCGGCGGAGGCTTTTTGGCTTGCGCATGGTGAGCGACCCAATACCGCAGCGGTTATTGCTGATGCGCGCGCGGGTAAATAAATTATAAACTCAATACAAAAGGATTTTATGCAACTACCCTCAAAACGAATTATTAGTTTTCTTGCCTTTCTTGCCAGTGTGGCACTTATCGCATTTGCATTGTATTTAGAAATGTATATCAAATTAGATCCATGCCCGCTGTGCATTATTCAACGGGTTTTTATAATGCTAGTTGGCGTATTATTTTTAATTGCGCTTGTTTTAAAACAACACACTCACTTTACGCGTTATTACTATTATTTTATCGCATTTGTTGCCGTATTAGGTGGCATGGTATCGGCGCGCCATATTTGGATCCAATCATTACCACCCGATCAATTACCTTCCTGCGGCGCTGGCTTGCGTTATATGTTAGAAATATTGCCGGTGAACCAAGTTGCAACTATGTTATTTCAAGGTACCGGTGAATGCGCAAAAGTGACTTGGCGCTTTTTAACATTGAGCATCCCTGAATGGACATTGATCTGTTTTGTGGGGTTTGCATTAGTTGCAGTTTGGCAGGCGTTGCGGAAGAATTAGTTAATTAATGCCCCAACTGCCCCGACACAATTTGTGTCAGCTGGCCGTTATCAAAATCTAAAATGATTTGTGGTTTGTACGGGCCAAAATTATAAGTCCATTCTAAAAGATATTTTGTGACATTCACTGTCGTTTGTTGGCTGTTGGTGAAGTTTGGTGGGCCGCAAGCGGCCATGACAGTGTTCATGCTATCACCGATGTTAATCGTATGATTGATGGTACAAGGGACGCTGATATTAATTGGGGCGCCACCGCGCGTAATAGTTACGACTCTTTGGTTGGCATCAAAATTCACCATTAAAGTTGGCAAAGAAACGATGGTATTTTTTGAGGTTAAAAAACCTAAGGAATAAACCCATTGCACAGTAGTTGCGGGCATGGAAATTTGTTGTTGTCGCATAGTAGTGGCAGAAGGTGTGCCACAAGCGGCTTGTACTGCATCGGTGCTGTCACCTACGCGAATGCTTTTAAATGTATTTGCACAATAATAACTGGGGTAACCTATCGCATAAGCATGAATGCAAAATAATAAACACGGAACAAGAATTAAAAACTTAATGAACTTCAATTGGCAACTCCCATTAATCTAAAACTTATCTGCGTTAACGGTTGCACGATAACAATAGTAAATAATTTTAAAATAATCATCGCAAAAATAGGGGTAATATCTAAACCCGCGATAATGGGAATAACACGACGCATCGGTCGTAATAAAGGTTCCGTCAGGCGCGTTAACACTTCGACAAATGGTCCATGTGCAAACGGGCTGACCCAACTTAAAATGGCACTGGCTAAAATCGCGTAAAAGAAAATGTTAATCAACTGATTTAATAATTCCGCAAACGCTAAAACCACTAAGCCTGAAAAATTAGCCACGGCATTAATTTGCAGCCAAACTAATAAAGTTAATTTAATCACTTCCAGCGCTAACAACAGCGCACAGGCGGCAAAATCAAAACCATGAATAGTAGGGATAATGCGCCGTATCGGTTTTAGCGGCGGGTTAGTTAATTTGGCGACGATTTCAAATAAAGGATTATGAAAATCCGCATTCACCCATTGCAATACAATGCGCAGCATGACGATAAAAATATAAAGATCAAAAATTGACTGCACTAAAAATAAACCAGCATTGCTAAAAGGATTCATTATAATTACTCCGTGATAATTGTTATTTCGTTGCTATTCTTTGCCGAACATCTCGCCTAACTCATGCGCGCGTTGTTCTGCTGCGTGCAACGCACTCTCAAATAATTTATTAATACCACCTGCTTCTAACACTTCTAAGGCGCGTTCAGTAGTGCCTGCTGGCGAAGTAACTTGCTCGCGCAAAACTTTGACTGGCTGTGCGCTTTCTAATGCCATGCGCGCGGCGCCCAATGCGGTTTGCAATGTTAATAGATGCGCAGTTTCTACGGGCAAACCTGCGGCAACAGCAGCTTGTTCTAGGGCTTCGATCATCCGAAAAAAATAAGCTGGGCCGCTGCCCGATAAAGCTGTTACCGTTTCTAATTGTTTCTCATCGCTCAGCCAAACCGTTAAACCCACCGCACGCATGATCGATTCGGCTAAATTTTTTTGCTCTGCACTGACTTGTGCATTCGCAAACAGGGCAGTTGCGCCAGAGCGGATTAAAGCAGGTGTGTTAGGCATACAGCGGACAATGGCCGCATTGCCACCAAGCCAACGCTGGATATCAGTCGTTCTGACGCCCGCGGCGATAGAGATGACGAGGGGGCGGCGTTTTTGGATGACCGGGGCAGTTTCTAACACGACTTTGTGCAGGACCTGCGGTTTTACCGCAAAGATGACCACATCGGCGGCTGCCGCCCCCTCCTGATTATCAATTGTGGTATAAACACCATATTGCGCGGCTAATTGGGCGAGTTTCTCCGCTTCAGGGCAGGTCGCCCACATATGTTTAGGGTCATAACCATCAGCAATCAGCCCGCCAATCAAACTATGGCCCATATTGCCCGCGCCGATAAACGCAATTGTTGTGTTTTGCATGGGGTTTTATATATCCATTTTGGTGCTATTACCTAAATATTATATGCCCCCTTTGAAAAAGGGGGGTCGCCGAGCGCTAAGCGAGGCGGGGGGATTTAGAGATGTTACAAGTAGCCCTAGATCCCTAAGCTATCGCTATTTTTCATTATTGACTCAATCCTAGCGCAATTTGGCTGTCATTGCGAGGCAGTCCTGAAACCCCGCAGGATTACCCCTAATAACATTTATTTCATTCTCTTAATAAAACCTTAAGGTTTGTTCGGTATAATAATTAGATAATCAGTAACATTAAATATCACCAACGAGAGAATATAGCATGTCAAAAGAATTATTAATCAAAGAATTCGGAATTCCAACGGAATTGTTGGAAGATAAATTATGGGCTGACTTTCCGCTTAATTTTGAAAAGATTTATTTAAATTTACAACAGCACAAAGAATTAAGCATTTCAATAAATAATTTGGAAAGTAAAGAACCTAAATTATTGTGGCTCGCTCTTCTATCGGGTAATTTCGCTGCTTACGAACGTATTTTATCTCGGGATCCCATAAAAGCAGATGTAATTCTCAACAACACTTTAGCTGCTGCAATTCGTCATGATCTTTTTGATGTAATGCAATATCTAATAGGAAAATATAATCTTGCTGAAATGAAATGGGTATTAAAAGGTGAATATAATGCATTACAATATGCTGCGTTATATGGTAAAACTGAGGTGGTCAAGTTTTTAATACGCAAAGGGTTTAATCCGTTACATGTAAATATACATGAAAAAAACGCACAGATTTGTGCTTTTAATGGTTTGCATGATCGAAAGCATTCTAATGCTGAATGTAAACAATTCATTGAAAAATACGGCTATGCTTACTATCTTCTTTTTAATTTAAATAATGCTCGTCATTATTTGGCTTCAGAAAACGAAGTGTTTAAAGATATTGTTAAACACAGAACTGCAATTTTTGCGTGGCTAAAACAAGAATATGTAACTACCAAACGTGCTTATTTAGCAGCTAATGACCCAGTAGCAATCCAAGCTGCATTCGATAATTTTCAGCGAGTAGTTGACCAATTAAAATCAATAGTTAGTTGTGACCGAAATGGCTATTTTACCAATTTTGCACGCGCATTTCATGTTAAAGTTGGTTTGTTTAGTGTTACAGTGTTTGATAAACCTCCAGAAGGTAAAGAATTACCGCAAGTTGTAAAAGACATCCGACAATTAATTGCCGACGGAAATAAAACCATTAGAGATAAAAAAACGCCAGCAGATGAAAAATCACTTTCTGGTAGTGATAGTGCGCCAAGTTCCGGCAGATCAAGCCCAGCATCACAAACGTCTTCTGAGTCTAGATCAAGTACATCAGATTCCGGCAGGTCAAGCCCAATGTCACAAACGTTTTCTGATTCTAAATCAAGTACATCAGATTCTGGCCGGGAAAGTCCTGTATCACAAATATCTTCTGGTTCTCAGGTATTTAGTGTTTTTTTTACAAAGCCAGGTAGCAAGATACAAAATTTTATGACACCCAAGTCAGAGATTATGGTAGATGGTGGGGTTGTTTCTCCAGAAACCAATGATGCTGTTAACACGGCTGGGGTTATTGCTAATCACACAGATCAAAGGACTTTCATCATCAGTCACAGGTTATAAACTTTTCCCCCGCACATCTTAACTGTCATTGCGGCGACCAAAGATACACCCTGGTCGCTTGGCAATGACATTTATTATATTCTCTTAATAAATCCTTAAGGTTTCTTCGGTATAATGCTTAGGTAATAGGTAATATTAAATATCATTTACAGAGAATTATAGTATGGCAAAAGAATTATTAATCAATGAATTCAAGGTTCCAACAGAGTTATTAGAAAATGAATTATGGAGTAAATTTCCGCTTGATTTTGGAAAAATCTGTTCGGAGTTTGAGCGCCAAAAAAGCTTGGTAGATGTATTTTTAAAATTAAAAAAAATAACCTCTAAATTGTTGTTTCTTGCTGTTCTAGCAGGAAATTTTACTGCATTTGAACATCTGTTGTCTAAAAAAGAAAGGAAAGAAGCAGACAAAACCCCTAAAATTATTTTAGGGCTTGCAATTGAGCGCGATCTTATTGATGTAGTGGAATATCTAGCAACCCGTTATGATCTTACTGAAGATAAATGGATATTAGGTGGTGAATATAACGCACTACAATATGCAGCCCTATACGGCAACACGGGGATTGTTAAACTTTTAATGCGCAATGGATTTAATCCATTAAATGAAAATAAATACGGAGAAAACGCAGAATTTTGTGCTAGAAATGGAAGATTTGAGGGGTATCATAACAATATTGATTGCGTTGAGTTCATCAAAAAGCACGGTTTTTCTTACTTTCTTCTTTTTAATATTAATAAACTTCTACTAGGAGACAGTAAGAATTCTTTGTTTAAAGATGCTGTTAAATACAGGGATGCAATATTTTCAACTCTGAAAGCAGAATATAGCACAGCCAAAGTTGCTTATCTAGCAGCCAAATCAAACTCTGAAAGTTCCCAAGAAACCCGAGTTGCATTAGCTAATTTTAAACAGATAATACATCAATTAGAATCATTGGTGAGTTGCAATCAGGAAGGTTATTTTGCTAATAATTTAGCATTAGTGTTTCATGCTGAATACCATCTTTTTTTTACGGATAAGATTTTTAAAAAACCGTCAGAAGTCAAAGAGCTACCACAAGTTGTAAAAGATATTCAAGAATTAATTGCTGATGGAAATAGAACCATTTGCGATACAAAAATGTTAGCAGATGAGAAGTCATTTGCAGGCAGAGGCAGAGATGGAAATAGAACCATTTGCGATACAAAAATGTTAGCAGATGAGAAGTCATTTGCAGGCAGAGGCAGTGATGGTTCTTCATCAAGTACATCGATGAGTTCTGATAGATCAAGCCAAGAATCGCAGACATCTTCTGGTTCTAATGATAGTGGGCCGCCTTTGTCAGAAGCATCTTTATCATCAACAACCAGTAGTACTTATTCTCAGGTATATACTGTTCTTGAAAGCGCGCCAAGAAAAACAAGAGCTCAAATGAAACGAGAGGTTGAGCAAGAAATTTTAAAAGATATGCGAGATCCAGGTGATCAAAAGAGATTGGAATCCGCAGGCTTTATTAAGCCAGATCGAGGAACAATAATGCAATTGCTGAAATCAGATATTGAAGACGAATTGCAAGTGCGGATGGAGTCTCGAAATGAAACACCAGACGATGAGCTTTCTCCAGAAACTGAAGATACTGTTAACACAGCTGAAGTTTTTGCTAATAATCACAACGAACCTAACCGCTGCATCACCAACCGCATGTTATAAACTTTTCCTCCGCTCACCAAAAATCGCCGTGCCGATGCGTATGATAGTTGCGCCTTCGGCGATGGCAGCGGTGAAATCTTGCGACATGCCCATCGATAATGTATCCACAGTAAAACCTTGTTGTTGTAAATTTTCTAATGCTAATCGCAATTGCCGAAACGGTTTTCTTTGTGCGGTAAAATCTTGTCGCGCTTGAGGAATAGTCATCAAACCACGCAATTTTAAATGCGGTAATTGAGCAAGCGCTTGTGCTAATTCTGGCAGCGTTTGCAAGCGAGTTCCCGCTTTGCTGGTTTCATCATCTATATTCACTTGAATACAAACATTGAGTGGTGGCAAAGTCGCGGGGCGCTGATCATTCAAACGTTGTGCAATCGATAAGCGATCAACACTGTGCACCCAGGCAAAATTTTCGGCAATGGCGCGGGTTTTGTTGGCTTGAATTGCGCCGATGTAATGCCATGCTAAATTTGCCTGAGTTAAAGCCTCAATTTTAGATAAAGCTTCCTGCAAATAGTTTTCCCCAAACGCACGTTGCCCACTCGCCACCGCTTGTAAGATTTTTTCTAGGGCTTGCCCCTTACTCACTGCCAATATCCGCACAGATCCAGGCTTTCTGCCAAAAGATAGTTCGGCTTTGGTGACCTGTTCCTGTAATTTTTTGAGATTTAGGTCTATAGTATTCATAAGGAACCCTCACCCTAACCCTCTCACAGGGGGAGAGGGGATCGGAAAAACATAATTGCGCAAGGAGTTTTATCATGGATCTTACCGAATTAGCTACCATCAGCGTTAAAAAAGGCGCTTCTGACCTTCACATCTCAACCGGTTTGCCACCCATGCTGCGCATCGATGGTGAGTTGCAGCGCTTAGATTTTCCGCCGCTGGATTCTGATGGCGCACGCAAACTTTTTTATGCCGCGATGACAGAAGAACAACGCAAAGAATTTGAAACCGTGATGGAACTCGATTTTGCCATGCAAGTGCCCGGCTTAGCGCGTTTTCGTATTAACGTATTTAATCAAAACCGTGGTGTAGGCGGCGTTATGCGAACTATTCCTACTCGTATTGCAACCTTAGAAGAACTCAACATGCCCAAAGTGTTGCATGATATTTCAATGTTGCCGAATGGTTTAGTGTTAGTGACCGGCCCAACGGGTAGCGGCAAAAGTACAACCTTAGCGGCAATGATGGATCTGATTAATTGTAATCTGACCGATCACATTCTCACCATCGAAGACCCTATCGAATTTTTACACGAAAGTAAAAAATGTTTAGTCAACCAACGCGAAGTACATCGCGATACTTTAAGTTTTAGTGCGGCACTGCGCGCTGCGTTACGTGAAGACCCTGATATCATTCTGGTAGGCGAAATGCGCGATTTAGAAACTATTCGTTTAGCATTAACCGCTGCAGAAACGGGGCATTTAGTGTTTGCGACGCTGCATACTACTTCAGCAGCAAAAACCATCAACCGCGTGGTCGATGCATTCCCCGGCGAAGAAAAAGCCATGGTGCGCACGATTCTTTCGGAATCTTTGCAAGCGGTTATTTGCCAATCGTTACTCAAAAAAATCGGCGGTGGTCGTGTGGCGGCGCTCGAAGTGATGTTGTGTACACCGGCGATTCGCAATTTGATCCGCGAAGATAAAGTGGCACAAATGTATTCCACCATTCAAACCAACTCCGGTATTGGTATGCAAACATTAGACCAACACTTAAAAGAATTGGTCACTCATAACCTGATAACCCGTCAAGCAGCGAGAGAATTGGCAGTTAATAAAGAAGCATTCAGCTAATTGCTGCATTCTTGTTAAAAATGATTTATTATTCTCACTGGAGTGGAGTTTTTCTCCCTAACTGTGTGAGAAAATTTTAACAAGGCGGGCTGCAATGGGCAAAATTAAAAAACCAAGAAACGAAGAGCTGGCACAAGGGCGTGCAAAGCGCGCACGTGGCGTAAGAGAATTTCTACGTTACTCGCGGCGTAAATTATGTGAAAAGTACGATATGAAAGCGAGTACCCTGCAATCGTGGGAAAAAGTGCGTTGGAACGGTTTGTCAGAAGGTGGCGCTATCAACTTGGCCAGGGCGTATCAGGCCGAAGGCTTGAATGTGACGGTAGAGTGGTTATTGTTTGGCATTGGCGAAGATCCGTTAAAAGATGCTTATACCAAAAGAATCGCAAAAGTCGCACCTGCACTTGCACCTGAGTTTGAAACAATAGCAGTAGCAGTAAAAGCTCCAAAAAATGCTGAACGAGAAAAAATTCCTGAAGACGAAACCGTCGCGCAAGAATTACGTTATTTTCATCAATTGCACCCCACCTCAGTCGATGCGCTAATTGTCGACGATGGATTAGCCCCTTGGCTAGTGCCCGGCGATCGCGTTGCTGGCAAACGTTTGTTTGAAGAAGATATCGAAAAAGCCGTTGATCATATTTGCATCGTGCAAACCCTGACCGGCAAAGTTTTAATACGACAAGTGAAACGCAGCCATGAAGCCGATCGTTACACCTTAATTTGCACCAACCCCAACACCACTGTGAGCGAACGTATTTTAGATAATATAAAATTATTCAGCGTCGCGCCGGTATTGTGGATTCGAAAGGCGGAACTAAGCTAAAAAATATTTTTTGCGAGGGTCTTGGGGGCTGGAACCTATTTCAGAATGTAGGTCGGATCAAGTTGCGCAAGCAACGGATCCGACATCTGTACTCTGCATTCTATTCTGAAGCAAATTGCTTCAGAGTAGGTTCAGAGTAAAATGCAGAATAAACAAAACCCCGCTGTGTGCGGGGTTTTTTGTTTAGCTTGCTGGGCGTGGTGGCGCGAACCGTCTTGGAGAAGCTGGTGTAGCCGGTTCTTGTTGCCCACTCTGCGGTGCGCCTTGTGGTGAAACCGTTGCAGCACCGCTTCCAGCAGGTGGTCGCGGAGGTGGTGGTCTGCGTCCAGGCGAAGCCGGTGATGAAGCGCTAGTATTCGATGATACTGAAGCTGTTGCAGCAATTCTTAAAGAAGTTGAGCCAAAAGCTGGGTTCCCTGTATTACCTGCTGCGAGGGCTGTTGCACTGCTTATAGTTGACGGAGCTGGTCTTACTCTTCCTGGACTAAGTGCAGACGAAGCAGTTGAAGCTGTACTTGGTGCTGCTGCCCGTTTTAACGTATTTGAAGGTGAAGCACTTGATGAAGACGAACTACTCGTTGGGTTAATAGACCTTGGCTTTCCTGTATTATTCATCTCACTTCTTCTTGCTGCTGCTATTTTTACCGTTATACTTCCAACCGCAAGTCTGGAATGAATAGATGGTGGCGGACTAGCAGGAGGTTGAGGTACTACCATTGGTCCAGCAGGCGGTCTTGGTATTACATGGCTCGGACTAACAGCACGACGAGCAGGTGATCTTACACCGTCGTGGTTTGCGGGTTGTTGTGCTTGAAATGGTGTGCTTAAGACTTTAATAGCTTGGCTTATTCCCCGACTGCGACCATCGATAATGGGAACAGCCGAAGAGCTTGGAACCGAAACGGCCGCAGCTTGAACAGCGACATTCTGCTCTAGCGCTACACTTGGTGTAACAGCTTTTTCCTCTTTGGGATTATATTCTTGTTCAAATAGCACATTTGCTTTACTTCTAATCTTATCCAGTCGTGGAAAAATTGTGGTATTAATTCTTTGCACAAAAATAACTGACGCAGTAAATATGCCCCTGTTATCAGCACGTGTATTTTTGGGTTCGGGCAATGCTAATTGTAGAGCATCGTGTTTTAAGCCATTTGTGATTTTCGCGAGATAATCGCTGCCTTTACCGTCTTTAAATTGCGATCTTTTAAAATATATGATCAGCGTATCAGTAATAATTTGATCGATTAATTCAGCAATTTTTTTTGGGTCATTTTTATCGTCAGATTGATTAAACGCTCTTATTTTTTCATTACAGCGTGCTGCATACACAGCCAGGGCATTATATTTATCCCTATCCATGGGTTTATTTTTGGTAAATTTAGCAATTATAAACTCATTCAGAGAATCAATAAGTTCATTTATTGCTGTTAATTGTTTTTGTGTTTCTTTAGCGTCATCAGGAAAACGTACCGGGACATCTATTTTGGTAATAATTAAATGCGGCGCTAATATTTTCTGCGCTTGTGGCAATAAACGCTTAATATTGTCAGTAGATGGCAGGGCGTAAGTTTTTACTAAAGCGGTAAAAGTTTTTTCATCGCCATTGATTAAATCCCTGAGTTGTTCTATTTCTGCGATTTCTTTAAGTAATTTTTGGTTGTGCTCGGATGCAGCAACATTTTTTGCTTTGTCTTTTTCTCTTATTCCAAGCGTAGGTTGTTCGTCAACCATCTTAGCAGCGAGTTCAAGAATGACTTTATTAATATCAATAAGGAGTTGGGTTTTTTCAGCAGAATTAACTTCAGTTTTTTCATCTCTGGATTTCGGGGAAGTGGTTTTTCTAGCTGTTGAATTTGCATTAATTAAGCCATTATAAGCCGTATATGCTTTATGAAGAAAAGAATGCTGTGCAGTCAAACCAGGGATGTTAATAGCAGGTAGACTGAAGCGTTCTTTAGTTGATGCAACGCTTAATTCTTTTAATAAAAGTACCGTCAATCGAAGTTGTTCTGATGTTGTTGCAACGGTGATCGCGCCAAGGTTGACTGAATCAAGATTTCTGGAGTGTTCTTTTTGCAGTGTGACTAATGCTGTTTTAACGTGGGCTTTATGTACTTCTGTTTCTATAGGGCAAAGATTTAAAGTTATTTCTGCCTCAGAATTAAATTTCAGCGCATCTTTAAATTGAGTCGTAATATTTGACTCGTTGAGCTTGTCGGCTGTTATGTTGATGGTTTTTTTGTTGTGGGTTGGCTGCATGAGGTGCTCCAAAAAAAGGGTTTCAGGTGGCTTAATTAATAAGCCTCTTTATCATTATATACGTCCAACCTTAAGGAAATATTAAGAGATTATTAAGGAAACCTTAAATGCAGGGGGGATTATGGAGCGAAGTGACGTGGAGTCTAAACGCGACGGCTAATTTTCACCCAAGCTTTGAGTTGTTGCGTGGTGATGCCAAGACCGGCAATCGAGTGTTCATCCATTTCTTTTAAGTCTTCTAATATGTCCTCTGTAAATGCAGTTTGATGATTTTTTTCAACGAGTTTTTTAGTTTGTAGGGTAATATATTTTTTAAGTGCAGTACCTGTTAGTTTGTTTAAAATAATGTGGCGCACTAAGTTGCGACGTTGTTGTCGATAACGCACACGTATTTCATCAAAATTTATTGATTTAATGGTTGAGTCATATAGCGTGCAAGTGCGCATATAAGAGAATATATATAAATCGAGTAACGGGCGTATCTCTTGTAATTCATATACCGCGATCATTGCAGCGGTATAATCATTTTTTTCGACATCATTAAATGATAAGGGTACTAAGTTGTTTTTAATCAATGGAATATTGGTGCTAAGACGCGCTGTACGTTTGTTAACATCGATAAATGCTTGTAAATAAGAGATATGTATCAGCAAAAAAAGACTTTGTTCGTAGGGGTCAGTAATTAATGCAGCTTTTTCAGTAATAAGTTTAAGCCTAATTTGTAGTTGTTTTTTATCTTCAAAAGGAACATAGGTCGAACCACCTATACGGACGCCATGGTCTCGCAGTTTGCCTGCATAGCGAGTTTCAACCAATCCTTCGGAGAGAAGAAAATGTATAGTACAAATAGTTTGCTGCGTAATGCTTAAACGAGGTGCGTTATCGACCAGATAACGAATAGCCTCTTTATGGTTGAGGATCATTATTTTTTCTTCATCCAGTTTGCCTGCGGCACTTGCTCCTTCGAGTACAAGCCGTTGTGTGTCTAATAATGAATAAGTATTGCCTTCTAATCTGGAAGAATTATAAGAAAGATCAATCAGTAAACGATTAAAAATTTGGTGTGCATAAGTGCCTGCGGGATCAGCATGATTAGAACGTTTACCCGCTTTATGTAATTGCACCCGCAAATCAGATGGGATATAGAAGGTTTTGTTAGGTTGATAAACTTTAAACCAACGATCGTCGTAGACAGCAGGGCTGCGTTCGTAGAGTGGTTGTTGTACCTGTGCAATAATTTTCGCACTTTTTGTGCTAAAACAAGAATTGGGGCGAGCAACAACTTTATACTGGGTGCTACGTTTGGATCCCGTTTTCTCGAGCCGTCCTTCGGTGTACATCTCGGTTAGCCAGCGCCGCACGCTACGTTCGCTATAATCCGCACCTAATTTTTTAAGTAATACTGGCAGGCTGATAGGCTCTTCTTCTTGACCTAATTGATGTAATACGGCCAGTTTTTTCTCGTGAAAACCCATTATTGACACCGATTTGTTATTTATACGGCCAATAATAGCCCAAATACGGCCATTTTTCAATATTTTTGGCCGTATAAATTATCGTTAAATCTAAACCTCCGCCCTATCTCCCTTCGCCTCTAACCAATTTTTGCGATCACCGGCGCGTTTTTTGGCGAGTAGCATGTCCATCAGTGCGTCGGTTTCGAGATCGGAGTCAATGGTGAGTTGTACTAAACGACGAGTGTCGGGCGACATGGTGGTTTCGCGTAATTGCAGTGGGTTCATTTCGCCTAATCCTTTGAAGCGTTGCACGCTGACTTTGCCTTTTTTATGTTCGGCTTGAATGCGATCTAAAATGCCTTGTTTTTCTGAATCATCGAGCGCGTAATATACTTCTTTGGCGATGTCAATACGATACAACGGCGGCATCGCTACATGTACGTGACCATTGGCCACCAGCGGGCGAAAATGTTTGAGGAATAATCCGCATAACAAAGTAGCGATATGCAAACCATCGGAATCGGCATCGGCCAAGATACAAATTTTGCTGTAACGCAAACCACTGAGGTCATGTGAAGCGGGATCAACACCAATCGCCGTCGCAATATCGTGAATTTCTTGCGAGCCTAAAATTTCAGTGGCATCTACTTCCCAGGTATTTAATATTTTTCCGCGTAATGGCATAACAGCTTGGAAATCACGATCGCGTGCTTGTTTGGCAGAACCACCGGCAGAATCTCCTTCCACTAAAAATAATTCGCCGCGCGAAGGATCTTGACTCACGCAATCGGCTAATTTGCCGGGCAATGCTGGGCCAGAAGTAATTTTTTTGCGTTCAATTTTTTTGCTGGCACGCAAACGTTTTTGCGCATTGTCAATGGCAAATTGCACGAGCGCTTCACCACTCGTTACATTTTGATTGAGCCATAAACTAAAGGCATCTTTAACCACGCCCGAAACAAACGCCGCGCATTGGCGTGAGGTTAAGCGCTCTTTGGTTTGTCCCGAAAATTGCGGATCTTGCAATTTAACCGAAAGCACATAATTGCAACCATTCCACAAATCTTCGGGGGTTAATTTAATGCCGCGTGGCAATAAATTACGTAATTCACAAAATTCACGCATCGCTTCAAGCAAGCCGCTGCGCAAACCATTCACGTGTGTGCCACCTTGAATGGTGGGAATTAAATTCACATAACTTTCAATGATGCCTTCTTCGTTTTCCGGCAACCATACTACCGCCCAGTCGACTTCTTCGGTTTCTGCGGCAAAATGCCCCATAAATGGTTCTTCCGGCAAGCGTTCAAAATTAGCCAACGCTTCCAACAAATATGTTTTAAGACCATTTTCATAAAACCAAGTATCTGTGCCGCCACTTTGCAAATCCGTGAAACTGGTTTTTAAACCAGGGCATAAAACTGCTTTCGCCCGTAAGATGTGCTTCAAACGAGAAACAGAAAATTTAGGTGTATCAAAATATTCGGCGGCTGGCCAAAAGCGTATAGCAGTACCGGTATCTTTTTTATCGGCTTGACCGATATTTTTAAGTGCGGATTTTACATCGCCGTGAGCAAATTGCATTTGATAAATCGCAGCGGCGCGTTTAATAGTGACGATTAATTTGCTCGACAAGGCATTGACTACCGAAACACCGACGCCGTGTAATCCGCCGGAAAAGCGATAACTTTTTTGGCTGAATTTTGCACCCGCATGTAAGCGCGTTAAAATTAATTCGACGCCAGTCACTTTTTCTTCCGGATGAATATCTACCGGCATTCCGCGCCCGTTGTCGGTCACTTCTAAAGAATTATCGGGATGTAAGATCACATCAATAGCCGTAGTAAAACCGGCGATAGCTTCATCCACACTATTGTCGATAACTTCTTGTGCCAAATGATTAGGCCGTGAAGTGTCGGTATACATACCAGGCCGACGTTTGACGGGGTCAAGACCACTGAGTACTTCAATGGCTTCTGCGTTATAAGTTTTGCTGTTCATAGATTTTTTCGTTTCGTTTTAGCCACTGATTGGTAGGGAGTGGTCATGAAAATACTAAACCATCAAAGGTTGTGCTTGTCAACTGACCGTTATATTTTGAACTAGCTTGCTATTTTTGCCCAAAATCCTTAATCTTGAGTTCTATAAAGTTATTAACCCGAGCGCCTATGAACATCGAACAAGCACGCACTAATATGATTACCCAGCAACTCCATACCTGGGGGGTGTTGGATCCCACGGTTCTAGAGCTTTTTGCTAAAGTTCCGCGCGAGCTTTTTGTGCCTATCGAATATAAAAATTTGGCATTTGCGGATACCAGCATTCCCATTGGGCACGATCAAATGATGCTGACGCCGACCGAAGAGGCGCGCATCATGCAAGCAGTGGCTGTGCAGCCAGAAGAACACGTGTTAGAAATTGGCACGGGCAGTGGCTATATGACCGCACTATTAGCAAAATTGGCTAAGCATGTGGATAGTGTCGATATCTTTGCTGAGTTTACCGCAGCCGCGCAAGCGAAGTTTACCTCTTTAAAAATTCGTAATGTGACTTTGGATACCGCCGATGCGGCGAGTGGTTGGAGTATGCAGCCAGAATATGATGTGATCGTGATTACCGGGTCGCTGCCTTTTTTGCCGGAATATTTTCGTAAAATTTTAAAACGTGGCGGACGCTTGTTTGCTATTTTAGGCGCAGCACCGGCAATGGAAGCAATGTTGTTCAAACAAGATGAAAGAGGATTTTGGCAAGAACAAAAAATTTTTGAAACCGTGGTGCAACCATTAATTAACGCACAACAAAATACAGGATTTGTTTTTTGAAAATGATGGATAAATTAACTATACGCTTAATATTTGGTTTGTTATTGATGTTGGGTGCGGTTTTCCCTGCCTACGCTGACGATGCGCAGTTGTTTGATAAAAAAACTCCCAGTGCACCGTTTCTTGCGGTTTCTGATATTCATTTTAATCCGTTCTTTAGTTGTTCTAAATTGGTTGTTCCGTGTCCGCTTATCAAGCAGTTAAACGCCGCGAGTGCTGCGCAATGGGAAAATATTCTCGCCAAATATGATGCGCAGAAATTACCGACTTATGGTGATGATGCTAATTATGCGTTATTAAAGTTGGCGTTGTTGGCGATACAGCATGAGAGCAAAGAATATTCACCCAAATTTATTATTATTCCCGGCGATTTTTTGGCTCACAATTTGCAATTAAATTATAAATATTATTCGGGTGATCTATCCTCGGCGGGTTATCAAAATTTTGTTAAAAAAGAATATCAATTTTTAGCGTTTGAAATGCAGCACTACTGGGGCAATGTGCCTATTTACTCTGCTATTGGTAATAATGATTCTTATCGGGGTAATTATAATGTTGTGGCGAATGGCCAATTTTTTACTGATCTCGCACAAATTTGGTCGCCGTTAATACATAATCATTTTGATAGCGGCAAGCTATTTTTAACTACTTTTTCTACGGCAGGTTATTATGAAGTCACTGTGCCGGGCGAAGTTCACCATCAGATTATCGTGTTGAATTCGGTATTATTTTCCAAAAAAGCGCAAGGTGCAGCTGTAGATGCTATGGCACAAAAGCAATTAGTTTGGTTAAATGAAAGATTGCATTATGCTGAGTCACATCAACAGAAAGTTTGGTTAGTGTTCCATATTCCTGCGGGCATTGATGCCTATAAAGTTGCAAAAGATCCACTGCATCGTGTAGTGAGTTTTTGGTTGCCTGCTTATACTAAAACATTTCAGGATATCATCAATAATTATCCATCTGTCGTCGAAGCAGTGATTGTGTCACATACGCACATGGATAGTTTTTATTTAATGCATCAAGCTACGCAAAAATTGCCGGAGATATTTATTCCTTCGATTAGTTTAAGTAATGGCAATAATCCTGGTTTTAAAATATTTAGTTATAATCCGCGTACTTTTCAGTTGCAGAATTATATTGTTTATTATTTGCCGTTAGATAAACAATCTTTACAAGTTAATTTTTCTCCTTGGCCATTAGAATATAATTTCAATTCTATTTATCAGCTTAATTGCAAAAATTGTTTATTAAGCACTGGGATGCAAATTATCACCAAAGAAGGAACTGCCGCAACAGCGTATCAACACTATTTTGATCTGAGCAGCCCAACCCCGCAACCCATTAACCAAGGTAAGTGGTCGCCTTATTATTGGTGCGCGATTAATAACATCACCGTCGACACTTATGCGGCCTGCTTGAAACAAAATAAAGCGTAAATAGCTGCCAGGTTATTGCTTGTCTCTCGTGTGCAGGTTGCCACGGAAAAACAAGAAATAACTTCCGGCCGCAAGTGGATTGCCTATAACAGCATAAAGAACCCTCACCCTAACCCTCTCCCAGGGGGAGAGGGAATCGGAAAATATCTGCGTTGACACTCAGGCAAGCCGATTGAGGCCGGAAGTTATTTTGGGTGGTTTTTGCGCTCTTTCCACTTGCTATCGTGCCGCAAGCCCATTATCTTATATGTTCTTTGGGTTTGAGTTTTAAGGGTTATACAGAGCGGAATTTATGAATAAGAAAATTAGCCAAATTTTGCTAACAATGGGCTTGCTAACGCTGGCGGCACCGGCGTTTGCCACCGATTTAATGGATATTTACAATCAATCGGCAGAAAGTGATCAGGTTTTTCAAGCCGCCAAATACACACGGTTGGCTAATCGCGAAGCTTTGCCACAAAGTATTGCAAATTTATTACCCAATTTATCGGCAACCGCTAATACTACTTATACCAAATATGACACTGTATCGGAAAGGGGGTTTTCGCCCAACAGCCCTTTCATCGGTAGTTTAACTCCGCTTGGATATTTAGATTATAACTCTAATGGCTACACGATCACTTTGTCGCAACCAATAATAGCGCCGATTAATTGGATGCAGGTCAGCGCAGCTTCATCTACCGCCAAGCAAGCCGATGCCACTTTGGGCGCAGCGGCACAAGATCTGATGATTCGCGTGGCGACGGCCTATTTCACTGTATTACAATCGCAAGATAATTTGCGTTATACCCAAGCAGAAAAAGCCGCTTACGGCAAACAATTAGATCAAGAACAACAACGCTTTAAAGTGGGCTTAGATGCCATTACCTCGGTATATAACGCACAAGCTTCGTATGACGGTGCGGTAGCCAGTGAAATTGCTGCTGAAAATAGTCTCCGAGATAGTTTAGAAGCTTTACGCCAATTGACGGGTGCGTTCTATCCTAATATCGAAGGTTTCAAAATGGGATTGCCTTTATTGACCCCGATGCCAGCTGATGTCGAACGTTGGGTAGCCGCGAGCGATGAACAAAACTTAACATTAATGGCGCAGCGCTTCGCGGTTTTGGCAGCGCGTGCTCAAGTGAAAGTAAATTTTTCGGGGCACTTACCCACATTAAATGCAGTGGGAACTTACAGCAACAATGCGGGTCAGAACTTTGGTACAACCACGACTCACGTTACTACGGGAGCGTTGCAACTTAATGTTCCTATCTTTCAAGGTGGCTTAATTACTTCCCAAACACGTGAGGCAGAAGACAAATATGGAACTGCTGCAGCGAATATGGAAAACACGCGTCGGCAAGTAGAAGTAGCCACGCGGCAACAATTTAATAATGTATTGTCAGGTATCAGTCAGGTCAAAGCTGATCTGCAAGCGATTGTATCCGCACAAAGCTCTATGGATAGCACCGAAGAGTCATTTAAAGTGGGGACACGAACCATTGTTGATGTGTTGTTAGCGCAAAATACTTTTTATCAAGCGAAGTTTAATTATGCGCGCGATGAATATACTTATCTGCTTTCTACGCTCCAGTTGAAACAAGCTGCGGGTACTTTAACAACTTCTGACTTGCAGATTATTAACTCTTGGTTGCATGCGCCAGCGCCGCAAAAGAAACGGCACAAAGAACCTTCACCCAATCCCTCACCCTAACCCTCTCCCAGAGGGAGAGGGGATCGGAAAATGTCTTCGTCAAACCGCAAATCGAACAATCTCAATTTCTTTATTATGAAAATCACGCAATGTGTGACGATGCCCAACACTCACGATGGTTGCAGTGGGTAAAGCGGCATGTATTTTATTGTACATTTGCGCTTCCGAAGTTTCATCCAAAGCTGAAGTCGCTTCATCTAAAAAGATCCAATTCGGTTTTTGAATCAATACACGGGCAAAACCAATCAACTGCTGTTCGCCTAACGACAACTCATGTGCCCAGTTGCGCACGGTGTCTAATTCGTTTTGTAATTTTTCTAAGCCACACAACGATAAAATTTGTTTTAACTCATCAGTGCTGATGTCTTTATTGTGATTAGGATACAGCATCGCCTCACGCAATGAACCTAACGGCAGATAAGGTTTTTGCGGCAAAAACATCACAATGCTATTTAAGGGTAAACGAATGGAACCACTACCAAAAGGCCAGATTCCAGCCAATGTTCGTAGCAGTGTGCTTTTGCCGCTGCCAGAAATGCCATTAATTAAAATTTTATCACCTGCTTGAATATTAAGCTGAAAATTATTTAGCAGTACATCACCATTAGGTAACGATAAACTGAGTTGATCAATTAATAAATGTTCGTTAGTGCGTTCAGCTAATTTAATTTGATTGCTGTAAGAAAGTGTTTTTACTTCCGCCATTGAATTATTAAATTCAGCCAATCGGTGAATCACCGAACGCCAATTAGCAATCGTAGTGAATGCGCTGATCAAAACCGAGAGCGCTCCGATCACTTGGCCAAATGCAGTATTAATTTGGATAATGCCGCCGATTTGAATTTTTTTAGCGAAATATAATGGCAAGCCAATGGCCAAACTAAACATATAAGAAATGGTATTATAGCCAAATGAAAAGAACATCAGGTTTTTTTGAATTTTAATCATGCGGATGGTGTTATCAAAAATCTGCGCAAATTGACCGCTAAATTTGCTGTGCTCGACATGCTCACCGCGATATAGCGCGATTTGTTCGCTCGCTTCGCGTAAGCGCATCATGCCAAAACGAAAATCTGCATTGAATCGCTGTTGCAAGTAATTTAACTTCGAAAATATACGCCCGATAAAAAATGTGAGGGGTGTGCCGATGGCGGCATAAATAATCGCTGCCCACAATAAATAACCGGGAATGACCCAAGTGCCGAGTGTTCCCAGCGGTAAAGTTAGATTGCCAGACAATTGCCACAAGACAATACCGAAATAAAATAAGGTGAGTATAGAAGTTAGCAAACTAGTAAACAAACTTACTGCAGTAGATGGAAAAACATCTAAATCTTCGCTGATACGTTGGTCAGGGTTATCGACATTTTTATTCAACACTTGCATTCGATAATAAGTGTGATTTTCTAACCATGATTTTAAATAATGTTTGGTGAGCCAGCGCCGCCAACGAATAGAAAGTAAACCACCCAAATAAATGTTATAACCGACCGCTAAAATGAGTGCTAAGGCTAAGCCGGAAAACTTCCAAATAGAATGGATTAAAAAAGGTTTATTATAATTTTGTAACGCATCAAAAAAATCACGATAAAAATCCATGAAGGCAATATTGAGGCAAACTTGCGCGACAATTAAAGCAATGATGGCGGCCAACAGACCATACGCACTCCATTTTTCTTCTGAACTCCAATAAGGAGTCAAAAGCTGCCAGAGGTCACGGTAAAATTTTCGGTCGAATTTGAGGTTTTGGGTCATAGTATTTTTTAGTTAAATGACATCAGGCAAGCCGGTGGATAGCCTTTGGATGTTTTTTATGTAATAACTTGCCGTTAGAGCTAGCTTAAGGCACAATTTGGCCTTCATTTGCCCTCGCATTATATACAAGCGGATAAAAAAATGTCGGTTTTACTCAAAAAAATACAGCTTTTAGGCCGAAGTGGCCTGAGTTATTGCCAGGAAATCGGCAAAGCAGGCATATTTTTGACTAATACCCTGGTGCGTAAGCCGCGTTTTGGCAAAAGTTTCCCATTATTAATCGAGCAACTTTTCTCGGTGGGGGTGCTGTCGGTTATTATTATTATTGTTTCGGCCTTATTTATTGGCATGGTGCTGGGTTTGCAAGGCTATAATACGCTGACGCAATATGCTTCTAGCCAGCAATTGGGTGTATTAGTCGCAAAAAGTGTAGTGCGCGAGTTAGGCCCAGTCATCTGTGCGCTCTTATTTGCCGGGCGCGCCGGCTCGGCATTGACTGCTGAAATCGGGCTGATGAAGGCAACAGAACAGCTCGATAGTATGGAAATGATGGGGGTCGACCCATTGTGGCGTGTTATTGCCCCGCGTTTTTGGGCGGGATTCATCGCCATGCCAGTGTTGGAGATTATTTTTAGCGCCGTCGCCATTTTTGGTGGTTATTTGGTGGGGGTAGAGTGGTTAGGCGTCGATGGTGGTTCGTTTTGGGGGAATATGCAGGCTTCGGTCGCTTTTCATGAAGATATCGTTAATGGCATTATTAAGAGTATTGTCTTTGGGTTTGTGGTGACCTGGATTGCCGTTTACCAGGGGTATGCCACCGTTCCAACGGCAGAAGGAATTGGGCGAGCAACAACACGAACTGTGGTATATTCGTCGCTCGCAGTTTTAGGGTTAGATTTCGTATTAACAGCAGTGATGATGGGAGGGTGGTAAGGTGCGTGCAAGATCAATAGAAACACTCGTTGGCCTATTCATGTTGGCGGGAATTGTGGCCTTATTAGTGTTGGCCTTGAAAGTAAGTGGACTCAGCTCTTATGTAGGTGGCACTGGCTATATAGTCACCGCCAATTTTGATAATGTCGGCGATCTAAAAATTCGTGCGCCGGTTACTATTTCGGGTGTGCGTGTTGGTGCAATTACAAAAATTCAATTAGATAAGACAACGTTTAAAGCGGTTGTGACGATGAAAATTAATGCCGATCAAAATGAGATTCCGGCAGATACTTCGGCAAGTATTTATACGCAAGGTTTATTAGGTTCCAATTACATTAGTTTGAACCCAGGCTATGATCAAACCGTGCTTAAAAATGGCAGTGTCATTGGTAATACGCACCCGGCATTGATCTTAGAAGATTTAATCGGGCAATTATTATTTAGTTTAAAAAATCCAAGTAAATAAAAGGGGTATTAGTATGAGAATTAAAATCGCAGTAATTACGTTATTCACAGTATTATTTAGCGTGCTGACATGGGCGGCGTCATCACCGTTGACGATGTTGCAAAATACTTCGGATCAAATGTTGGCGGCATTGCAACAAAACAAAGCGTCATTAAAAAGTGATCCGCAAGTCGTTTACGGCATCATTAATCGTATTTTATTGCCTCATATGGACATTGAAGGCATGTCACGCTCAGTGCTAGGAAGAGATGCCTGGGCACAAGCAACACCTGCACAACGCCAACAATTTACGCAACAATTTACCACACTATTAATTCACACTTATTCTTCGGCATTTGCTCAATATAACAATCAGACTGTTAAGTTTTTCCCAATCCGTGGTGATGTGAGTGGCCAATCACGTGTGCAGGTGAATAGTTCGATCGTGCGCCCCGACGGCCCTGCTATTGCAGTGAATTATCGTTTGATATTGTTGGGCGGCGAATGGAAAGTTTACGATTTTAGTGTAGAAGGCGTTAGCATGTTGCAAAGTTTTAGTAGCCAATTTGCGCAACAGCTTAGCCAAGGCGGTATTGCAGGAGTGATCCAACAGTTGACACGCCATAATGCTAATTCAACGAGTAGATAATACGCGATGAGCACATTTTTAATTAAAGCAAATGCGGATGGCAGTGTACTATTTTCCGGTGAATTAGTTTACAGCGCCATCACGCCTGGGTTGTGGGAGCAAAGTAAAGAAATTTTGACAAAAGCTGCTGCAGCAATTGCTATTAATTTAAATGATGTTACCCAATGCGATAGCACGGGTGTAGCGTTCATTGTCAGTTGGGTACGCCTTGCGGGTAAACAAAATAAAAAACTTTCGTTGCTGAATGTGCCAGCACAAATGCGCACTATCATTCATGTGAGTGGATTAGAAAAATTGTTGCCAATTTTATAGACTAATTATATAGAGGTAAAGATGGATAAATTAATGATAACCGGTGGTGTGCCACTGCAAGGTGAGATACGCATTTCAGGCGCAAAAAATGCGACGCTACCTATTTTGGCAGCTACGTTGTTGGCGAGTGAGCCAGTGGCGATTAGTAATATTCCACATTTGCATGATGTGACAACAACACTGGAATTGTTGAGTGGTATGGGCGCGCAGTTCACCGTGGGTGAACGCATGACGCTAGAAGTTGATACACGCGATGTCACGCAATGTTATGCCCCTTATGAATTAGTGCGCACCATGCGCGCTTCCATTTTAGTATTAGGGCCTTTGTTAGCACGTTATGGCGAAGCAACGGTTTCGTTGCCAGGTGGTTGCGCTATTGGTGCACGTCCAGTGAATTTACACATTGCTGGAATGCAGGCATTGGGTGCTGAAGTGCAAGTTGAAAATGGTTACATCAAAGCGAAAGTAAAAAATCGTTTGCAAGGAACAACGGTTGTACTTGAAACAGTCACAGTAACCTGCACCGAAAATCTTATGATGGCCGCGACTTTAGCGAAAGGTACTACGGTAATAAAAAATGCGGCACGTGAGCCGGAAGTAGAAGATTTGGCCAATTTTTTAAATACCTTAGGTGCAAAAATTTCAGGTGCGGGGACAGATACGATTGTTATTGAAGGTGTAGAAAGATTAAGTGGTGGTGAATATCGTATTTTACCTGATCGCATCGAAGCAGGTACCTATCTCGCGGCAGCGGCGTGTACGCGTGGACGTATTCGTATTAAAGATATTTCACCTAATATTTTGGAATCTGTGCTATTAAAATTAGAAGAGGCCGGAGCATCCATTAGCACGGGAGAAAATTGGATCGAATTAAATATGCATGGTAATCGCCCACGTGCCGTCGATGTACGCACCGCGCCTTATCCGGCCTTCCCTACCGACATGCAAGCACAAATGATGGCGGTGAATATCGGCGCCGAAGGTACTAGCACCATCATTGAAACTGTTTTTGAAAATCGTTTTATGCACGTGCAAGAAATGCAACGCATGGGCGCTAATATTAAATTAGAAGGTAATACAGCTATTTGCACCGGAATAGAAACATTGTCAGGCGCACCGGTCATGGCCACTGATTTGCGCGCTTCTGCCAGTTTAGTATTAGCCGGGTTGGTCGCAAAAGGCGATACTATCGTTGATCGCATATATCACATCGATCGTGGTTATGAGTGCATCGAAGAAAAATTAAGGCAGTTAGGTGCGCTTATTCAGCGAATTTCCAGTTGATAGATTTTTTTCAGATCTTCAATACATTTTTTCACCGTTTCAAACCGCAACGCTTGTATACCAACCGCTTGTGCGCCGTCGATATTGGGTTGATGATCATCGATGAACAACGTTTCTTGTGCGGTCAACTGATAAGTATTCAGCAAATATTCATAAATCGCTGGATTAGGTTTTAGCACGCCGATTTCAGCCGAAACCACCACACCTCTAAACATCCGCCAAAAATCATATTCTGCTTTTAAAAATGCCATGATTTCTTTGGTGTTGTCGGTCAACGCATATAGCGGGTATTGCGCCTGATAAAGTTGCGCTACCAATTCTGCGCTGCCAGTTATCGGCGTTAATGACCTTTTTACTGCGGGCATTAACTGCTCTAGTTGTTTTGGGTCAATCCCTAAATTTTGTTGGTATTGTTGCAGTGCTTGCTGGTCGGTAATTTTCCCTAAATTTAAGTCAAACCAAGTTGCCGATTTAAAAAGCTGCTGGTTTAATTGGGCTATATTAGGGTGCTCAGGAAATAGCTCCGTGGTAATGGAGAGCGGATCCCATCGCACCATAACGTTACCGATATCAAAAATGATGTTTTTTATCGTCATACTTGATATTATAGGTTAAGTTCATGCTGAGAGATAGGGGTTAGCTCTGGGGGATTATCATGTTAAAACGTTCGTTTGCTCTGAGTGCTATTGATATTAGGCAACTGGGAGATCAGCTTGAAGCAAAGAATTGTAAAAACAAAATAGATGCTGCTTTAACGAAGCTAGATGCAAACCCTGAAGACTTAAAAGAATTTGAGGTTTATATTGGTTATGTAATTACCATTAATGAGTATGAAACGTATAAAGAAGCAATTAGACGAATTGCTCGACTAGAAGTCCATAACGGTAACCAAGCTGGTTTCTATTATCATTCAGCACGATGTAAATTTGCATATGGAAAATTTTTAGGTACTGCGGCTATGGGTGCTTTTGAAGAAGCCGATTGGCGTTTTAAATCTGCCATAGCTGATTTAGCTAAAGTGGGTCAAAAATTAGCTAGTAAGGATTATGTTGAACTTGCCAATAAATTAAAAAATGAGGTAGAAGCGGTTATAGAACCAAATATAAAACTTAAGGATATTGCAAAAGAAAAGTTTTTTGAAAAACATCCACGAAATAAAATGAGGTGAATTATGGATCCTAATAGTGAAGATCAGAGTGGTAGTGAAGACGATGAAAAAGGAAATCCATTAATCAGGACTGATGCTCATACTGCTTCGCCACCAACACAACCACCTTCTGATCATGAATCACCACCTGCCAGCCCACATTCCGAAGATCAAAGCGGATCGCAAGATTCCCAGGATGCTGATCCGCCTGCTGATCCTGCACCTGAAACTGATCACGAAGATGCTTCACAAATTGATTCACAGTCATCGCAAACTGGGGGGCAGTGTGTAAGACGATTTAGCAGGTAGATTGCCACAGCGACCCAAATAACATGGATCGCTTCGCAATGACACATTCTACTTGATAACTACATACGCCGAGCCATTAAAGCCGCGCATCACGCTTAACAATAATTGATCTTTGCTTTGCTGCGCGATGTCTAGCAGTTGTTTAGTAGCAGAGACCGGAGTTTTATTGGCTGATAAAATTACATCGCCTGGTCGTAAACCAGCGTGCCATGCCATACTATTTTCAGAAATATTTAAGATTTGTACACCAACTATATGACCTTGTGTAGGCACAACTTCGGCAAAGTCACGTAATTCTAATCCATACAAGAAAGGATTATTGCGTTCGCTCATTTCAGCATATTGTTTAGGATCCGCTGTTGTTAATTGAATGGATAATGGTTTGCCATCGCGCAATAATTTTAAACTCACTTTAGCGCCGACGCGTAATAAGCCCACATAATTTCTAACTTGGCCTGCGTTAATCACTTTTTTATCATCGATTTGTTGAATCAAATCACCCGCCTTAAGCCCCGCATTCGCTGCTGGTGAATTCGGTGAAACTTGCGAAATTAAAGCACCGGTTTCTTTGGGTGAACGAAAAGCATCTGCCAACATCGGTGTAAAATCTTGTACCACTACACCCATCAAACCACGGCTGACTTCACCGTATTTAATTAACTGTGCCATCACGCTGCGTGCCATGTCGATCGGAATTGCAAAACCAATACCGATATTGCCGCCAGAAGGGGCGAAAATTGCGGTGTTAATACCGATTACTTCACCTTGCATATTTACTAATGCACCACCAGAGTTGCCCGGGTTAATCGATGCGTCGGTTTGAATAAAGTTTTCATAACCTTCGATATGAAGATCAGTGCGTTGCAATGCGCTAACGATACCGGAAGTGACTGTTTGCGTAAGCCCGAATGGATTACCGATCGCCGCCACAAAATCGCCAACCTTTAAGAGATCAGAATCACCTAAAGGCGCTTGCGTTAAATTGTCAGCTTTAATTTGGATGACGGCCACGTCGGAAGGAGAATCAAGGCCAATGACTTTCGCGCGAAACACGCGGCCATCGCCGAGAGTAATAGTGATTCTCTTTGCTTCGCGCAGCACGTGTGCGTTCGTAAGAATATAACCGTTCTTGGCATCAATGATAACGCCCGAGCCAAGCGCTTCAAATTTGCTTGGTTTCTGTTGATTGCTCGATTCAGAAAACGGATTTTGTGGTTTGGGGATTTCGCCTTGAGCTGCCACATTGACTACGGTGGGCATAATTTTTTGTAACATCCCCGACAAAGAGGCGTTGGGTTGGTTGTTAGAATTCAGGGGGCCAGTGGCGGCATGGCTGGTCATTGCCAGGGTGCTGGCTAAACTTGCTAAGATGATACTGCCAAGGATAAGCGATTTTTTCATGGGGTTCTCGGTCGGTTACGTGGACTGGGTTGGAATAATAGCCTATATCACTTCAATTTTGAAGTATCAATTCCAATTCGCTGATGCAAAGCAGTAGGGAAATCTTCGCGCATCTGATGTTGTTTATCATGGTCAATAGTGGCGGTGATAACGTCTACCTGGGTGGTTAAACGGGTTAAAGTTTCACCCCAGGGGTTAACAATCAGGGCATGGCCATAGGTTTGACGTCCATTGGTATGTGTGCCGGTTTGGCAAGCGCCGATAATATAACAAAAGTTTTCAATAGCACGCGCCCGCATCAATACTTCCCAATGCGCTTCACCGGTTTTTACCGTAAAAGCAGCGGGAACCGCAATAATATCCACTTTTTCGACCAACATGGCACGAAATAGTTCTGGAAAGCGGATATCGTAACAAACCGCAACGCCAAGACGACCAAATGGGGTATCGACCACGGTGAGGTGATCGCCGTATTCCGTGGTGTTCGATTCTTCATACACTTCGACATCGCGTTTGACCTGAGCATCAAATAAATGAATTTTATCGTAGCGTGCTACGCGATCGCCGTGAGCGTTATAAATGAGGCAGGCTGCATAAACTTTTTGCGGGTTTTCGGAGGTGATCGGAATAGTGCCACCGACCAACCATATCTTGTTCTTAGCCGCTTGTTTGGCTAAAAAATCTTGGATCGGCCCCTCGCCGAAAGTCTCGCTGATTTTGAGTTTATCTTGCTCGGTTTTACCCATGAGCGCAAAATTTTCTGGTAACACCACTAATTGTGCCCCCAGCGCAGCCGCTTTCAAGATTAAACGTTCGGCTTCTTGCAGGTTTTTTGCGACATCTTCGCTCGATGTCATTTGAATAGCGGCAATGCGTTTCATAGAATGTTTCCACAAAAAAGAAAGAATATTTTTTCTATATTATAGCTTTACTGCCGTACAGTAAATAATTGCTTCAATGAATTTGGCAACAACCCCATTGGCCTAATTTTGCACGGTTGCAATGCGTGCTAGCGTTGTTAATGAAGCCGTGTGTATTTCTTGCGTAGTTGCACCACAAGCATCGCTGAGCACAATAACTTGATAATCGCGGTCGTGTAATTCGCGGGTTGTAGTTTCGACAGTCATATTGGTAGAAACACCGCAGATAATTACTTTTTCAATTCTTTGGGCGGTTAAAATCGTGGCAAGTGACGTTGCATACAACGCGCTGACGCGATGTTTCATAATAATAGTGTCATTGGGTTGTACATCAAGTTCTTCGTGAAGTTCAGTGCCCCACGTGCCTAGTTGCAAAGCGCCTAATTCTTTCGCTTTAGCAAACACCGGCGAATGCGCTGGACATTCAATATAATTTGGGCTGAATCCCACTTTCACAAACACGATAGGAATATTTTTTACGCGCGCCGTTGCGATGGCTGCATTTGCGTGTTGTATCACTTGATGTTCCGCCACAAATTTAGCCGAAGCCGCAATTTTGCCTTTGGGGTGGATGATATCGTTGATGAAATCGATGCAGAGTAGGAGAGTGTTCATGGTTTTATTTCCTCGTGAATAAATTATAGAAAAATCGTGTCTTGCCAGAGTTTATCTAAGAAATCCTGCCAATAAATTACTTCAATTTGCCCATATTTTCGGTTCACGCGATCATGGCTGATGAGAAAATATTTTTTGCAAATATTTTCTTCTTGTAAACTCTTTAGGTTTTTAAGATGTTTTTCATTTACGTTATTGGTTGTTTTTACTTCGATAGCAAATTCATCCCCAACTATAAAATCAACTTCACAACCTTGTTGAGAGCGCCAGTGTGATAAAGGCAAAGAGAGCCGTCGGTAACTCAGATAAGCACGTAATTCTAAGGCGATGAAATGTTCAAAAGCTTGGCCATATAAATCAGATTGGGGTTCTATGTTTTTAATAGTTGCTAAAGTATTTTTTACACCGAGATCAAAGAAATAAAATTTTGCTGTACTGGCCGGTTTGCGTTTTATTGTTTTGACCCAGGCAGGAAGCATAAAGCCGATAAATGTATCTTCGAGTATTTGATAATATTCGCGGATTGTTGAAACAGGAATGCCAGCATCATTGGCAATTTTTGAGAAGTTCATTATCTCACCGCTGGTTAATGCTGATAATTGTAAAAAACGCGAAAAAGCAGGAATTTTACGTACTAAAGATTCTGCTTGAATTTCTTCTTGTAGATAAGTATGAACGTAAGCGCCCAGTTCTTCAGCAGGTTCCTCGCTTAAATAAACGGGCGGTAAACCACCAAAATGTAAATATCGGTTTAAATCAAAATTAGGAATTTCATGACGCGTGAGGGGGAACAGTTGTGCTTCCCAAGCACGACCTGCTAATAAATTTACATTTTTTTCTCGTAACTTTCTGGCGCTGCTGCCCGTTAACAAAAAACGTATGCCTCGTTCCTCAATAAGTCTATGTATCTCATGCAATAGCATGGGAACACGCTGAACTTCATCAATCACCACTAAACCCTGTTGTTCATAAGAGTTAATGATAGGTTCTAATTCGTAAGGTCGACTACTCAGCAATAAATACAGTTCGCTTTTTAGTAAGTTGAGTACAGGAACATTGATTGGAAATTGTTCTCGAATTAAGAAAGATTTGCCTGTAGCTCGTGGTCCAAACAAGAAAAAGGACTTTTTTTGCAATAAGCCAGGTAAATCGAGTAGTCGTTTAAGGTTCATAGTTGAGCACAAATTCTAGAATATTGACGGCAATTATACCAAATATCCTTATAATTGACAACTCTACCGTCGATTTTTCAGTAAAATTGACGGTAGAGTTGTCAATTTTTCAGATTTTACGGGATTTTCTTCAGCCCTAAAGCTGGTAATAGGGGTGAGCGGGAATCATACGGTGTATCAGCATCCATTGGATGCCCGACAACCCCATTCGGGCATGACAACTCTACTATGATATCGAACAACGAGTACTAGCAGCATTATAAACTGCACCAACTACAGCCGTTACAGCAACTGCTGCCGCCGTTGCAGCAACAACTGATGGTGAGCAAGTACTACTATGAATCGGACTTCCGGTAGCGCGAGCTCTCACTCCTATTCTGAAGGATATCGGTGGAAGGCTTCGAGATTCCTCCAGAGGCGCTGCTACAGGACCAGGAAATGCTCGTTGCATGTCCTCATTTACTTCCTGCTTTTCTTTTTCGGTCTGCGCCATCATTAGCCGTCTCATGAACCCTTTTCTGATAGGATCTCCAAGGTATGTTGCTTCTAGTGCATCATCTATTTTTTTTTCCCGCTTTTTTTTATCTGTATATTCACACGGAATTCCGCCGTCATTAGGATAGGGTCTCATTTCGTCTAATGCCTGTTTAAATCTAGGATTATTTATTTGGCGTTGAGCTTCCATAACAACATGGTTTTCAATTGCGACGCCCCCTTCTATTTTGATTATTTTTTCTTTATCAGATATTTTAAATTCTTTAACTCGTGCTGTATCTGCAGCTTTATCTTTCTTTGGAGATCCTCTTACTACGATTCTATATTCACCATATGTCGCTTCAGATTTCTCTTCTTTCGGAAAAGGTATTACTATATATGCATTCCGCGCCGCATCCTTTAATTTTCTTTGAGCTTCTTCAAGGGTAATGTCAAAGAAAAATGGCAGTTCTCTCACTTCTCCCCAATATTCATGTTTTGCTGCTTCTGAAAGCTCAGGATAGCCGACAACGGAAGCGCCGACAGTTCTAGCGCGTGGAGCGGGGGCTGGTGCTTGTTTTTGTTCTGCGACTTGTTTAGGGTTATTAAACGGTGTGAATTCGGCGTTATAACCGGCGGAGGCTCTAATCAAAGGTAGTATTTGAGCAGGGTCAGAATTGGTTGTTTTATATAATTTAGAGTGGCCTTTTACATATACTACAAAAGCTCTATTGACCGCTTTTTTAACATGATGGTATGCAACGATGTAAGAGTTATCCGGCGCTCCCCCTAATATTTTTTTTGCTTGGCCGATATCCTTCACCGCTCCATGATAAAAAGGAAGTGCTCTGATTGCAGTGTAATCTGGATGAGTTTCTAAAATCATAGTTTTTACCTCGTGGGATAATTATAAAAATGAGTTGTTTATTACTCAAGGCAGCAAGTTGGCGCGCTAGCCAAGTTTTACCCACCTGTCGTGCGGGTGCTACCAGCCAATTTGTTAGATAGGTAGTTGCTGCTCTTTCTATCTGTTTCTCCTAAATTATTAATTATAGGGGGTATTTTTAATGAAAGGCAATAAAAGAGACGGCTCTTTTTGATATTCTCATACTAAAAGAGACGGTTCTTTTTGTCGGCGGGGGCAACGGTTAAATATATTGAATACTTATATATATTCATTAGTTAGAAGAGTTGGGCATTCCATGGCGCTGGAAGAACAGGCAGTAGGTGCAATTCAAACAGAAGACCAAATTAATGCATTAGCTGAAACCATGCTAGCTGGGCCATTAAAACATTTGTGGGAGGACTAATTAGCCCTCAATCCAAATCAAGCTCACCATTCTGCCGGTTTTGCCATCACGGCGATAAGAGTAAAAGCGTTCTTTATCTGTATAAGTGCAAAGATCGCCGCCGTAAATTGCATCTGCTTTAATGCCGCAGTCATCTAAACGTTGGCGCGCCAGCGCATACATATCCCCTAACCATTTATTGTTAGCGATGGGCTTAAAGGCTAAACACGCTTTCTCATCATGTTGTGCAAATAAATCAAATACATCTGCGCCGACTTCAAATGCGCTGGGCCCAATTGCAGGCCCTAGCCAGATTAATAAATTTTCCCGCGCCACGGGAATTTTTTCGATCGTGCGTTCAATTACACCTGTTGCTAAACCACGCCAGCCCGCATGAATAGCGGCGACCCAGCTTGCATTTTGATCGCAGACTAATACCGGCAAACAATCGGCAGTCATCACTGCGCAAACAACATTAGGTTTATCGGTAAAAGAAGCATCGGCATTAACGCCTCTTGCTACACTATCAGCTGGTACGGCAATGACGCTATGGGTTTGTTTGATCCACACTGGTTCGCTGGGTAATTGTAATATTTGTTGCAACAACGCCCGGTTTTTTTGCACATTAGTTATATCATCTTCGGTGCTGGTGGCTAAATTAAAACTATCAAACGGCGCTTTGCTCACGCCACCAAGACGCGTGGTGCAAAATGCTCTAATGCGAGTCGGTGACGGCCAGTTGGGTTGGATAATTCGGTTCATCGTTTTAGGTTCCTTAAATCCCCCCGCCTCGCTTAGCGCTCGGCGGCCCCCTTTTTCAAAGGGGGCGTATTAAATTTGATCTTTATCTCTGCGCAATACTTCAATTAACTCCTTCATATCGGCGGGTACACCAACGCTCCACTCCATATATTGTTGTGTAACGGGGTGCACCAAACCCAAACGCGCGGCATGTAAAGCTTGTCGTTTAAAACTTCGTAACATCTGAATTAATTCCTCGCTTGCTTGTTTAGGCAATTGCAAACGGCCACCATAAGTGACATCGCCCAAAATAGGATGATGGATATACGCCATGTGCACGCGGATTTGATGCGTGCGCCCTGTTTCCAGTTTTACCTTAAGCCGCGTATGTGCACGAAACTGTTCGGTGACCCGATAATGCGTCACCGCCGGTTTGCCCAACTCAATCACACACATTTTTTTGCGCTGCATGGTGTGACGGCCGATCGGCGCATCGATAGTACCACCGGCAATCAAAATACCATTGACCACCGCTTCGTATTCACGTTGTACAGTGCGGGCTTGCAGTTGCCGTACCAACTGCGTATGTGCATTCAGCGTTTTAGCGACCACTAATAAGCCCGAAGTATCTTTGTCCAAGCGATGTACCACCCCGGCGCGCGGAATTTGATCCAAGGCTGGGCAATGATGTAGTAAGGCATTTACCATCGTTTTATCGGGATTGCCCACTGCCGGATGCACCACCAGACCAATCGGCTTATTGATAATAATCAGGCTGTCATCCTCAAAAATGATGTCCAACGCGATATCTTGCGCAAGCCACGCTTCTTGTTTGGGCAGAGTTGCGCTTATAGTGACCACTTCGCCACCATAAACTGGGTCACGTGGCCGTTTCTGGCGGCCGCCGACTAAAACCTCACCCGCACGGATCCAATCTTGTAAGCGGGCACGCGAATAAGCTGGGAAAAGTTCAACCAGGGCTTTATCCAAGCGGCTGCCGTCTAAATGTTCAGGAACGGAGGCTGTTAAATCAAGTATTTCGTGTTGCAATGAGGGACCTCGTGGCTTATAGTCTGTCTAATTGTATAAATATATAGCAAAATGGATGGAAATAGGAATTATTCTATCAGTTTATTGAGAACCGTTTGTGTTTTATATTTTAATACAGCTATAATGTGCGGGTTTACAAAGGGCGGGCGGAAACGCCATGGGTTATTATTTCACAGAGGATAGTCATTATGTTAAATCTCCCTAACAACATCGAAGGTAATGAGCGTATTAGTCGTTTGGTCATCGGTGCTATTTTGTTTATCATCGCATTGCTGGGCGGCGGTCGGGTGTTTATGTTTTTAATTGGTTTGATTTTGATTGTAGAAGGCATTATCGGTTGGTGCGGTATTCCGATCATTGCTGAAAAATTAAAATTAAATGATTTGTTTAAGAAAAAAGAAGGCCCATAATTAAGTAATACCAATAATAATTGGGGGCAATATAATAATTGCCCCCCACAATTTTATGTTTAAAAATCCATCGTGAAATTTCCTAAACTATATATCTATATTGGCGTTGCCAGCATTATTGGCGCTTTCTTAGGCGGTTGCGCTTCTACTAAGGATCCTACCGAGCCTTATAAAAAATATACTGCGCAACAGATATTTCAACAAGGTGAAGTTAGTTTAGCGAAAGGCAGTTACAGTACCGCAACCAAACAATTTGAAGCGCTTGATGCGTTGTACCCGTTTAGCGATGATGCCGAGCAAGCTGAACTTGATTTGATGTATGCCTATTATCAAAATGACGATGTGCCTTCTTCGGCGGCAACTGCCGATCGTTTTATTCGCATTTATCCGCGCAGTCCAAACGTCGACTATGCTTATTACATGAAAGGTTTAGCAGATTTTTCACAAGACCGCGGTTGGTTGCAGCGTTTCTTCCCTTCTGATCTTTCAGAGCGTGATCCCGGTACAACCACTCAATCGTTCGCTGATTTTGCGCAATTAGTGCGCTTTTTCCCGGATAGTAATTATGCGGCTGATGCGCACCAACACATGATCTATTTGCGTAACTTATTTGCTAGCTACGAGTTGAATGTCGCACAATTTTATTTGAATAAACACGCTTATGTCGCTGCCGCTAACCGAGCAAGTAGTGTATTACAACGTTTTGATGGCTCACCACAAACCGAAAGAGCACTCGGCATTATGGTGCAATCCTACCGTGCTTTAGGTTTAAACACGCTTGCCGATCAATCTCTACAAACCTTGCAATTGAATTTCCCCAATGGGCCCGTGTTGCAAAGCCTACAAAAGAACGGGAAGGTTGCCTGATCTCTTAAGGAAACCTTAAGGATTATCTGTTATAATAATTTCTTTGCTGGTTTATTATAGCGAGGAAAACATGCTACCCCAACGGAACACGAATCCATTAAACTCTTTTTTAGCTGGTTTGTTTAAAGTTTTAATCGCAATACTGAGTATTGCTATTAAATATCCTATTGCTTCTTTTGTGTTGGTAATGGCTAGTTTGTTTGGGGCGAGGTTTGTGAATGTCAGACCAAAAGTAGACCCGGTAGAGGAGGATTTTTCTGTTCGTCCTTCCAGCTTCGCTGAAATCACTTTTAAACTGGCTGATCGCCAACCAGAAACTTGTGCGGCGATTTCTGATGAATTTATCTTTGGACAAATTATGATCGCTAAAGATTTCGCTAAACAATTAACGCCACAACAACAGCTTGCAAAACGCCAGCTTGCTTGGGCTTACGTAAAAGAAATTATGCAAGAGCCAGAAACACATGAAAAAGTGGTCAGGGCTTTTGCCAGCAAAGATTTTAAATTAATTATTGAGTCAGAGTTAATAAATAATGATCTTGCACAAGCTGGAGTGACTAAAGATCCTACTAATGGTAAGCAAATTAATTGTATAAAGGTACGTGTAGATAACTTAGGATGCCATAAAATTTCTAGGCATCTGCGGCATGAATTTCATCATAAGGATATCCACGTTGTGAAGTCAAATAATGATCCAATTGGCGATCGAATGAAATCTTTCTTTGAAGGTAAAGATGCGCTCATGTCCGTTGATCCTTATGATACGCCAGAAGAGCAAGCTGAATTAGAAGATGCATTAAAAAAATGTGATCAATACATCACGCAAGAATTTGCAGCACTTCGAATAAAGGCATTAGAAGGTGCGCTTACGCCGCTTGAGATAGAACACCATAATAGTTTAGTCAAATTGATAGAAGAAAAATATCAACCGATATGTGTTAGAGTGCCTCAATATGCACTCTCTTATATGCCGATCGCAAAGATGGAAAAGGAATTGGCTGAAGGTTTTCCTTTTGTACGTGTGGGTAGTTCTTATGATATCTATGTAACGCATGTCGTACATCACCAAAATAGAACAGCGATCTATGGTTATTTAGTTAACGAACCGCAAACTACAAACGGTAAAGTCGCTGCTTTTATAGCAGATAATGAATATAGGAAAACACAGGAAGGAATTGAGTTTTATAATCATGGCTATCAAAAAGATGGCAAAAGAACCATGCTGATGGAAAAAGACGCACAACGGCATGAAGATGACCCGGAAATTATTAAAACTTTTTGCCCTGAATTTTATCGGTTTCACCAAAAAAGATTGGCGAAATTCGATAAATTTAGCCATCAGCGGGTCGATGCACCGACACCGCGACTGAGGTGATAAATCTCATATCACAAATATAAGTGATATCACACTTTTTTGTGATATCACAATAAATTTTTCTACCGTATGATCTGATGTTTAATAGGGTCAGTAAGGCGTCAAAACAACTTCTCACCATCAGCCACTTTTGGGTCTACGGTTGCTAGACATACTGCATTGTTAGCATCTGCAAAGCCAACCAGCAAAAATTCTGAAGTGAAGCCGCCGATGTTTTTACTGCCGAGATTTACACAGCCTATCACTTGGCGGCCGATCAAAGATTCGGGGGTGTAGTGAACAGTTACTTGCGCAGAAGTTTGTTTAACACCAACTTCATTGCCAAAATCAACCCAAACTTTATAAGATGGTTTTTTCGCACGCGGGAAAACTTCCGTTTTAACCACAGTGCCTGATCGTAACTCTACCTTTTCAAAATCTTCATAAGTGATTTGCATAAATCAACGCCTTTTCATTCATAATGTCATCGCTATCTTATAACTTAATATTGACGCTCAATAAAGTCAAGCGAGTGTCAATATTAAGTTAAGTGTTGCAAAGCCTACAAAAGACCGGGAAGGTTGCCTAGGCGAATGTTTATGCGATTAAAGCATAAATCGCTGAATGATATTAGCCATCTCATCTATCTCATTCGTGGTGAGTTCAGAAAAATAATCTTTACGTTTTTTTTCTGCTAGTTTACCATCGTTCTGTATAACCAATTTAATAAGAAGATTGATTTTTTTATCGGGCATATCCACAACATTTTGGATAGCACGTTTTGTCTTATCGAAGTTAAGCACAAATTTCAATTCATTTTTAAAATCCGTTGCTATGGTTTCTTCAATGCAAGCAAAAACGTATTCAACCTGTGCCGTGTAATCTATAAACTGGTAATAATTTTTGGTGTCTTGTGCTACGTTCATCGTGCCTTTTTCATCTAGCGTGTAATTTGATATCAGCGTAAGTAGTGGTGCTGAAAATAATTCAAGGATTTGGTCGTAATTTTTTATATTTTTAAGCATTACGGCAGACACCGGAAAAATAAAACCCTCGGGGGTAAAAGCTTGTTTTGATAAAATATAATGAATTAAAAATCGATGTAGTCTGCCGTTACCATCTTCAAATGGGTGAATAAAAACAAAGCCAAAAGAGATTGCTGCCGCAATAACAATAGGATGTGATTTTGATGCCATCATTCTTTCAAGTGCCGCAAGCAACCCAGCCATCAGATCAGTAACGTCTTCTGGTTTGGGGGAGATATAATGAATTTTTTGTCGATAGTGCTCAATATTTTCACCAACGTAATTTTGTGTATGTCGATAATCGGCATCTCTATAACGCGGGTCAACAATAGTATTTTGCAGTTCGATTAACTTGTCTTTCGTTAATTTATTTATCGCGCTCGCTTCTTTTAAAATAGTCACGAATTTCGCTAAACGTTTTTGCTCAGGGTATTCGTGCTCAATTTCGTAGGAAGATTTTGTTTCTTTGGTATATAAATAATTACCCGCGCGCGCAATAATTACAGGATCATATTGCTCTAATAATTCATGTGCTTTTTGGTCAAGCGCTAGGTTTTCGTATTTTTGTAATGCTGCCGTTTTTCTCACTATTGGGCAAAATGTACGATTGCCCAATAAGTTATCATTAACACGATAGCGGCGTTTTTTTAATGGAACAGAAGTATAGTATTCATTAGTGTCTAGCAGGTTGACATAATTACTGGATTGGCAATCTTCAATATTTAATTTTGTTTCAGTTAGCCATTCGTATAAATACCAAATGATACGTGCATATTTGCTAGTAGGCTGGTCTTGAATAAATTTTTCGATGGTTTGTACGCCAATATGCAAAAACGTTTGGTATAAAATATGTAAGTTTATCCCATCGTGCTTTAAAGCAAATTCAATATGGAGTAAAGGGTCATCAAAATTTTTAATAGCATAATTTTTAGGGTAGATGTGTATTTCTTCGTGGGTGTTGGCTATAGTTTTGCCTCTACCACTCATGGCGATATAGGAACTTCGATAATGGGGTAATACATTAAGTTTTAGGTTTTTAATTAATGCGCTATACCCTACGGGAACCCCGGCATCCTCTGATATATCCATTTGACTGGCCTCAACCTGTGGTTATAAATCAATTATTTGCGTGCAATAATGATTATTTTACACGATTTTGGTAAAATTTCATGTTTTTTTGTCTAAAAACGATTATTTTTATCTGATCTGGTAATAAAACAGATTTTTTGAGTTTAGAACAACTTTTCCCCATCAGCCACTTTTGAGTCTACGGTTGCTAGACATACTGCAGCTTCCAAAATCTTCATAAGTGATTTGCCTAAGATTAAAACGCGAAGAGTATAAATCAAGTCGTTTTAAACTTCGAGGTAATTGGGTACATGCGTTCACGCGCAAAAGCACGAGGGGTAACGCGTGGGCCAGGGGGTGCTTGGCGGCGTTTATATTCATTACGGGTGACCATATCGATTACGCGTTGCGCTGTTTTTTTATTGAAACCTGCGGCAACAAGATCACTCAAGCTATTATCGTGTTCAATATACAGCTTTAAAATTTCATCGAGCACATCATAGGGTGGCAGTGAATCTTGATCTTTTTGATTAGGCGCTAACTCAGCAGAGGGTGCACGTGTAATGACTTCAGTGGGAATGACCGGCGCAATAGCATTGCGATAAGCCGCTAATTTATAAACCATGGTTTTATAAACATCTTTTAATGGGGCGTAACCACCCGCCATGTCGCCGTAGAGCGTAGCATAACCAACCGCCATTTCGCTTTTATTGCCGGTGATTAATACCAGCTTGCCCGTTTTATTAGAGAGCGCCATTAAAATAACGCCGCGACAACGTGCTTGAATATTTTCTTCGGTTTGGTCAGCGGGTAGCCCAGCAAATTCTGTCGCCAGTGATTTAGTAAAAGCCGCCACCGTAGGTTCAATGGATATAGTGCTGATTTTTACATTTAATGTTTTGGCTTGTTCTTTAGCTAATTTTAAACTTAATTCCGAAGTATATTGCGATGGCATCAAAACACCGTGCACGCGATCGCTGCCAATCGCATCGACCGCCACTGCTAAAGTAAGCGCAGAATCAATACCACCTGAAAGACCAATTAATACACCAGGAAAATTATTTTTAGCCACATAATCGCGCACGCTTAAAACTAAAGCGCGATAAACAAATTCTTCTTCACTGGGGAGTGGTGGCACAGGTTGTGGAATAAAAGCAATGGGTTTGGTTGTGCTCACGTCAACGGGCCACAATTGTTCGGCAAAAAATTCTGCTTGCGCGACGATTTCTTTTTTGACGTTCATCGCCATTGAGCCACCATCAAAAATTAAATCATCTTGGCCACTGACACGGTGGGTATAAAGTATCGGGATTTTATTTTTTTGAATACGCGCGCGAATCATATTTTTACGGCGTTCCAGTTTATGAATATCAAATGGCGAAGCATTAATACAAACGATTATTTCTGCGCCTGCTTGTGCCGATTGTTTGCTGGGCATGGGGTGCCAAATATCTTCACAAATTATAAGCCCAACGTTGACATTTTTTTCTTTGAACACACAAGGTTTGCTCACATCATTGGAAAAATAACGCTTCTCATTAAAAACACCGGTATTAGGTAAACATTGTTTATAATAACGTTTCACAATTTTTTTATTGCGAATAACGCTTGCCGCATTATAAATTTTCCCCTTGGTGGGATAAATATGACCGAGGATCACGGTAATGCCTGTGGTTTTATGTTTGATGGTGATAATGGCATCGTGCACTTGTTTTTGAAAATCAGCACGTAATAATAAATCACCGGGTGGATAATCAGATACTGCCAATTCAGGGAATACTACAATATCGCTGTTTAGTTTATCGCGCGCTTCTTCAATGGCAGTAATAATTTTTTTAGTGTTACCAGCAATATCGCCTACACAAAAATTAAGTTGGGCGACAGTAATACGTAAAGGAGATTTTTTGTTCATGTTTTTTCGCTGAGTGGTTGAATAGTCAGAAGTGTTTCGGCTTGTTCACGTCGTAATAATATCTCTAGCAATAGAGTGCGGTTGGCAGTGAATATTTCATTTATCTTTGTTTTCGCGATAGCTATCGCGCCTATGTCTTTGTCGGTAAAAGTCCGGTAACCCACATTACCATTACGCTTAAATTCCGGCAAGGCGGTTAAGCTAATATTGAGGGTTTGCCAGTCTTTAGTCAACTCTTGTTGTAATAAAGTACAGTCCATATAAAGGCTGCGGAAGCTAGTATCACCAATATAGGCATGAGTAGTAGTAATAATGCCGCCATGAAACAGCTGTGCCAGCCAGTGCAGGTTTTCCTCATCGCCATAAAATTCAAGAAAATAGTCTTGTATGTGCTGGTCAAACTGGTCATGGACAAAACTCACGGTATTTTGAAAACCATGGGTGGCCGACTTGGTTGTGCCTTGTTGCATAAGTTGGCTGGTTTTATCAGTCAGCGTTTTGCACCATGCTGGAAAATCTTTATCCGTCACGGTTAAGGCTTGATAAATATAGTTCAATGTATCAGGGTTTTGCGCGCTATTATCTTTATTGGTGATAGTGCTGTGGTTTTCTTTGTCGAGCACAGCGAACGCAGTAGTGCCTTTTGAACGCGCCAGTGTATAGGTCGGGTTTAGTGGGTCTTGGCTAAAATCCGCTTTAATATAGGCACAATTCAGGTTGGCGCAAGCAATGCGCACTGTGCCATCACTGCCGTCTTCATTTGCGGCGGCTGAAATTCCTTTGTAGCCGGTATTACCGATTAATACCGTGCAAAGAATATTATCGGGGCCGTAAAAATTTTTAGTGCCGAAACGATCGCGCTGCGCTAATTGCCAAGAATAAGGGCTGGCCAGCTCCAAACCTTTTAATAATTTAGCGCCGACTTGCAATAATTTTTGGCTGTTAAATCCTTTGATAATGCGCCCGTAAAAGGCGTTACCTTTATGAGCGAGGGCCGACCCAAAATTAGCCGGAGCAAGCATTACAAGATGTTTAATCGGTACAGTTTGTGGGGTGAAATTGCGGCTAATCCAATCACGGATAATCAAGCCGCCAGTGCTGTGCACAATGACATCCACGCTGCTGGGGGTGTTAGGCAATTTGTTAACCTGCCAGGCAAATGATAGTGCAGTGACCAAGTCATCGTAAGTGACTTCATCGTCCATCGAGACATAATCCGCCAGATTAATCAACCGCGCTGCCCGCTTTAAACGTGTTTGCAACGCTATGGCAAGCTGCTTGAATGACGCTGAATTATCACTCCAGCCATGGATGATGACGAGGGGGTTGGGCATGGGTTAAGTATAGCGATCATGGGGAGGTTGGTCAAAGCGCAATGGGAGTGGTCTAACCCCACCCCCTAATCAGTAATTTTAACTCATAGTCAGCAATCTTCCTACAACCTAAACGACCCTCATTTATGTTATAGTAAACACAATGAATTATAGGCTAGAGGCCTTTTGATTAATTAGCATTCTACTAGATGCTCTGAACAAATACTTTTAAAATTCCTATCGTTAAAATTGAGAAAATATATGATTCAATTCCAGTACTAATCAGTTGTAACTATTTCGAGGATAAATATTATGGAAAAACCTACTACGGGCGAAATAACCCCGTTGGTTGAAAATTCGATAGATTTTCATTGTCACGGTGTAGGGCGTTTTGATTTTACCGAAATTGCAGCATTAGATTTGCAAGAGATCGAGAGTATTCTTGCGAGAAGGAAACAGCGAACGGTATTAACGCTATATTTACCAAAACCTAATTTTAAAGGTTTTATTAATTTGATAGAAACATTTAACACTGGAAGAAAAATGGGGAAATTCAAATATTTACTGGGGTTCGGATTAGAGGGCCCCTTATTGGCTAGTCATGGTGGAACACCAGAAACTGGAATATGGATGCCAGAACTACAGCACTGGAAAGAATTAGCTGCCTGCGGTGAAAAAGGGTTGATATATGTTATTTTATCTCCTGATGCACTATTAGCGCATGGAAGCAATTTTAGTTCGTGTGCAACGTCTTCTCCGAGTATTGCATGGATTACTGAGACCTTGTTAGAAGGTGGCGTCCTACCAGCTCCAGGCCACTTTACCAAAGTCGATCCAGAAGCGAGTGCAAAATTGCTGCAAACTATGTTTGATATAGTCGCTGTATCGAAATTAGGTTCAACAATTACCGATCATTTGATCAACGATATGCCACATAATTTTAAACATGCTTGGAGGACGCCTTCGGAAAAAATGAAACGCAACCAAGAAATAAAATTATTAAATCTTGAGTCATGGAATTTAGATGTGCTCGAAGAAAAAGTGGGTGTTGTACCCGCAGTAATGATCAGGAACGCTCGTAAAGGCTATGTCAAGATATGTCAAAACTTTGACGGTGAGCATGTAGATTTAGTGATTGTTAAAAAATTAGTAGAAATTATTGGTGCAGAAAACATAATCATGATGACAGATTCCATAGAAAGCAAGCGTTTAGCAGGACGCCAATTGCATATGGTTGAGGACTCCACATTGTTGTATCAAGATCAAGGGATAGTGGCGGCAGGAAGCCAAAATGTTGCTCACCAGATTAAAAGCATGTTTTCGATAGGGTTAAATAGCAATCAGGTTAAATTAATTAGTGGTACAGTTCCAGCAAATATTATCCAACAACGTAACCGTTATTTTACTGAATATCACCATGCTCAAGCTAATTGTATTTGATTGGGATGGTACGCTGGTAAATTCCGTCGATAAGATTATTGAATGTAAAAATTTTCTTGCTAACAAGTATAGTTTACCTTTACCCAGTGAAGTAATAATTAAAAAGGTGCTTGGTACAAAATTTGAAGACGCATTAATAAAATGTTTTCCTAGCGCGGATAGTATCACCCTAAGTAAATTAAGTAAGGAATTCCATCTATTAATGCAAACTAGCCACTACCAAGCACCGCTTTTTCCTATGGTAAAAGAAGTATTAGAGATGCTTAAAAAGCGAGGAATAAAACTAGCGATTGCTACTGCTAAAAATAGAAAAGAACTTGATAGAGCTATTTTATATAATAAATTATCGAATATTTTTGATATTATTTGTTGTGGTGACGAATATCAGAGTAAACCTGATCCAATTATGTTGAAGTATATAATGGAAAAATTTAATGTTAACCACGATGAATGTATAATGATTGGGGATACCAAAACAGATTTACTGTTTGCAACTAATGCAAAAGTTAAAGCGATTGGTGTAACATTTGGAGCACATTCAATAACAGAATTGCAAGCTGCGCATCCTATAGCGTTGATAAGCGAATGGGCGCAATTGCCGGAGGTCATTGACAAACTATGTTGCGAGAAACAAGTATTTTAACGTTTATAATTGCTGGCTTGATGAATGGGTCGTTTGTCATTCCTGCAAAGTATATTAATAATTTTATTAAAGAAAAAATCTGGTGCTACCATAGTATTATTGGGCTTGCAGTAATGCCCTGGGTAATCCTCACTATAATGCTTCCTGGTACGATCGGTAATTATCTATCATTACAACCAAGTATCTTAACGTTTCTCATATTGAGTGGCGTCATCTTCGGATTAGGGCAAGTCTTTTTTGCCTATGCCATTGATTTTATAGGCGTGGCATTAAGTTTTACTATTAATTTAGGGCTTGGGGTTACGATTGGTTCGCTGTTTGTTGTTTTTTATAAGAATACTTTTTTTACCTTGCAAGATAGCCTCGTTGTACTCGCCATCTTTTTTATTTTATGTAGCTTGTTTATTTATTACCACTCTGGCAAACACAACAACGTAGGAAAGGATGTTCCTCTAGCTAATATTTCTCGTTACCATAAGGGTTGGTTACTTGCTTCTTTAACAGGGCTTACCAGTGGCCTGCAAAATATCACATTTGTCATTGTAGCTTTTTATTCTCAAGCCCACTTTCAAACCAGCAATTCGTTTTGGGTATGGCCGCCTTTTCTTCTTGCTGCATCCATACCAATGTTCATAGGGTTTTTATATAAAATTAGAAAAAATACTACACCAACATTACCTACTAAAAAAATATTGTTTGCTAAAAATATATTGCTAATAACATTAATGGGATTATTTTTTACGGGGTCACTGGCACTTTACAGCAAAGGAATGAGCCAATTAAGCAAAGTGCAACAAATTATTGGTTGGCCTGCATTTATGGTATCCATTATTCTTGCTTCTCAATTGTGGGGATGGATATATAGAGAAAGTGGAGATGTGAGCAGAAAAAATAGGTTTAAAATACTTGGCGGCATCATATTGCTTGTCGCAGCTATCATTATATTAGCTATTAAAGCCTAACAATCATTTTATAGAGGCAATCTTATTTTGTGTAAATAAAAGTACTTCAACTTAAGCTTTTATATCTTTAAAAGGTGAAACTTAATGATTCCAATTTGGAGTAAATCGCTAAATGCAGTTTATAAATGTAAGAATGCTCATGGTTTAGATGAGAAATACGTTAAAGAAAAAACAGTAGATACAACGTATTTGTATGAAAACAAACAGGATATCCATTTGAAATTAGCTATGACTGTTCGGTATGCTACTAAAAAATATCCTCACTATGCCCAATTAACAGCAACGGAAGATAGTCCATCTTCATGTTATGCTTTCCATGGTCCAAAATCTAGTTACCCTCACGGAAATTATTTAGCCGCCAATATAGGTTTCATCGTTTCAAAAGAAGTTTGGAAAACGGAACATACTCATGGAAGGAAATTTCTTACTTGGCCTATATCACCGTTGCAAAAAGGCATATATGGTTTTCCAAAACTCTCAGCAACAAAACTGAAGAAAGAGCTTGAAAGGAGGCATGGTGCGTTAAAAAAGAAATCAACTACATATTTTCACAGTGAAGAAGCTTTAGTTCATTGCATGGAAAGTGATGATTTTATTAATTCTCTCAAGGTACAACTGGAAAATAGTGGAATACAAAAAGGCTATAAAATATATGCGATTATTTTAGATATACATTCATCCCAATATCCTTGTAATGATTGTAAAGAAGCAATGAATTATTTGTTGGAAAAAAGCGCGGAAGATAAAGAAGGGTTCTTATATAAACTTAAAGTAACATTAGGTGATTATAAATTTTCAGAAAAAAGAAAACGCCCTTACATGCTCATCAGGGTAAGTGCTGACATGCCTTATCAAGGAAATTCTACACAAGAGCAAAAAGATGAATCGGTTGTAGCTTATGACCCTTGTGAACGCTATTTACTAAAAGATCACCAGGAAGAAAATGATAGAGCTATTCAGGAATTAAGTCAAAATAAAAATTTTCTTATCCGACATCTTTATAAAACAATTGTTCCAGATAGTTTTTTTAATAAACCGATTAGAACCCGTGATCTTATGCAAACTATTTTTAGTAGTGGCCAAAAAACATTAGAAGATGCTGGGGTGGAAGCTGGTGAAGATAATGAAAATAGAAGAAGACTTTCCGAAAATAGAAGCTTACCCGTATCGGATGATGAAACAATTACCCTTAGGAAGTTATGGGGTGAACAAGTTAGCTTATCTACCACTAAACCAATCCACACTGCGGAGGAAGAAGACCGTGAGCCAAAGATAAAGAAACAAAAAATCGCTGAAGTTGAGGATGAATCTACCCCAAGCGATCTGGATTCGAGGTCTACAGTAAGGAATACAAAATAAATTGTGCTTAAACGTTTTCTATCCCATGTTGCGCTAAAAACTCACTTGTAATTGGTTGGCCTGCATTTATGATATCCATTATTCATGCTTCTCAAAAGAAAGTGAGAATATGGATAGAAAAATAAATTTATGGGCAATAAACTGTAAGCCATTAACTGATTGACGGGCTAGAGATTAGTATATTAGCATTCTCTACCGGCGGAGGTTCACGGCATAACCTAAATGCTCTTGTTGTGGGGTTGATGTGGGTATTACAAAAAACTTTTATAGGAGGAAGTATTATGCTTGCTTATACTGGAACTGATACTGTTCTTCAAAATTATGTACAACTTTACAATAATTTAATCAAAGGGTTTTCCACTATACCTGTTGCTAGCCCAACTAAATATTTAGGTTTTCGTGCAATAGTAACTCAGCTTATTAAAATTATTGATTTTAGTAAAGCTAAGGACGGGTGTGACTTCCATTTAATGTCAGATTTTCCAGAAATTTCAGACCAGTATAAAAATAGCTATATTTTGGTCAAACAAAATCTTCGGTATATTAAATCTGACGGGACATACGACACGGTTAAAATTGATGATTTTGATAAATTCTCAAAAATGCTTAAGGATATTAATAAGGATAACGCTAAGAAAATACATCTATCTACCGAACAAGTGCACCAATTAATAACATCAAATGGAAGCCACACTCCTAATGACAACAGTTGGTATACAGAGAACAAGCAGAACATCCTGGATGAATTTGATGAAATAATAAATAAGGGGGAAGATCTGAATTTTACATTAACTCCTGCTGATGAAGATAATTATGATAATCTTTTGCGAGAAACGCGCTATGCTCGGTATATGGCTAAGGATATAAAAAAAGGGGTCAGTTTAACTTTATTAGCAACCGTAAATTTAGTTTTCCATCCACAAAAAACATATGATAAATTTAAGCTTGCATGTAGCAATCCTGGAGAGGTTGGTAAGGCAATGTACACCGAAGCCACACAGCATCCTTGGCGTTTTTGTAGTAGTTTCTTAACTAGTGCAGGAATAAACTGGGGGATAGGTAAAGCGGTAGGTAACATAAGTATCCCGTTTGGGCGTGGGAATCCTGCACCCCCTACTTTTCCTGATATGAGTACTTCATTTAATGAAATAGGCAGACAAGTGCCAAGATATGTTACTCCAGACCAGATAGCTAACTTGCCAAAACTTGTTCCTCCAACAAGCATATCTTTAGCGCCAGTTGCGCAAACTGCCGTATTGGGGAATCAAGTAGTTAATACTGATAAGGAAAAATTCATGGTAGAAGAGGAAAAAGAGACCAAAATAGAATTTGGCGACGTAGAACTAAGTATTCAGGAAAAAGAATATTTGATCCTCATAAATAAAGCATTAGATAATTGCGATAAGCCACTCGATGATCGCAGAAAAGAATTTATGGAAAATGTTTCTCGAGTAGCAAATAGTATGTAATTAGATATTATTCAATTATTTATATGAGACATTATATTCAATGACCCCTAATGATCCAAATGAAGTAGCTTATCTCGTATTAATAAGTCAAGTGTATGCTACACCTGATAGCAAAATTAATAATGCTCAAAATAAACAGAATACAAATGAAGTAGTATCACCAACATCTCAGCCTGTTTCATCAGTTACTGAACAACCTGTAGCAGCGGTTGCCCAAACTACATCAACGTCTTCACAACCTGTTCCACATGGTCAAAATGATAATATTTATGATAAAGGCAAAATACAGGCTTCTGAAGAAAAATATTCTTTACAAGAACAGGGATTTCTGGATGCTTTTGAAGAATGCATGCGAGCAAAATATTACGTTTGTGAAGCTTTGTTTAATAATGAGGTAGATAGAAAAAAAGATGGCTGGGATAAAGCAGATAAGATAGTTAAAGATTTAGAACCAGCTATTATTGCTAAAACGCAACCATCCATGTGGGCTTTATTAGGCATAACAGCAGCTAATCTTATTACATCTTATATTACAGAAATCCGTGATAGTAATGCCCAAACCCAAGCAGGAAATTTTATTGAAGTATTTAAAGGCTCGAGTTTTATTGATAAAAAACTCGTACAAGAAATCGCTCAGCGAATGATTATACGGTTTAGAGATCAAATTAACCAATTAACAGTAAGCACGCGCGATAGGCAGGAAATCATTTTAGATGCGAAAGACGGAGTTGTTATCTTAGCTAGACGCATTACTGCAAGAATTACGCTACATGTTATGCGCGATCAAGATAAAACGTATCGTGCTGGAAAAGAAGATAAGCTCTTATCACCTGTAGAACGATGCTTAAACGCTTTGTATAAATGTTCTAATGATGGTCTCAGTAAAAAAGAATATTTGCCCCGTTTAAAAAAATTCGAGCAGCGGGATGAAGAACGGGATCGTTGGGATGTTGTTTCATTATTGGAACGTACAGGCTTAAAATCTCATGCAGATTCTAGGCTCTATACTTGCCAAGGTTTAGTAGATGATGCTAGAAGATTCGTAGGAAGAAAAGAAATAACGTCACTTCATGAAAGCTATGGTTTTTGCTATACAAGCCATCTAGAAATAACAGATAGAAGCTTTATCTATGATCCTGCCGCAGTTGATCCGTTTACTAATATAAACCGTAGAAAGCAGCTGAAAGTAAAAGCTTCCTCTTTCTCTTCCGCTGTTACTCCAAATCCATCTAGAGCAGTTTTAACCGCAACAACTTCGTTTAATACATTTCATCCTCCGTCTCAATTACCGGCTGCCCGACAAGAACCACAACCAGAAGTTCATGTCAGGGTAGAGGATGTTCCAATACCTGAATCTAACAAGCATGATGATCATCAACCACTACTACAGAAAAACAAACGGAGTAAATGTTGCGTGATTTCATAAAAGTTTTTCTAAATGACAAAGTATAAAGGAGTTCTACTTATACATTCTCTATCCCATGCTGCGCTAAAAACTCACCCGTGATGTCAGCCAGTAATCCCACTTTATCAGCATCGCTAGGAGGCGTAACTAAACGGTTTTTAGGAAAATAACTTTTATAAATATCTGCTAGCGAACCATTGATGGCAATTTTGAGTTTATTCCCTAAAATACTATCTACTTTTTCTATAGACCGATAAACTTGATAGTAGCCGTTCTCTAATATAGTTCTTGCGGCATTATCATTAGCAGAATAACTGCGCAGTAATAATTCAGTAAACACGCAATAGATATCCGGGTTTTTTTCACCTTTAAAACATGTTTCAGTAATTTTTTCTATTTTACCATTATATTTAGCTAATACATTGCTAGCTAATTTAGACATCGGTATATAGCCTTCGGTAGCCTCAATCGTATGTCTTATAGTTTCAACACCGAGCCAATTTTCACCGCCTAAGTCGTAAACAGGAAATTTCCAGCCGCCAAGTTTTTTTAATTTGCCCGAATGCATATAAGAAAGTGAAACGCCTTTATCTGTAATCAGTGATATGCCGGGGCTTTTTTCAAAACTTGCCAAATAAGTGATTTGCCAATCAGACATGAGAACAACATCTTTAAAAAATCGTTTAGCAAAAAATGCAAATTTACTTCGGGTGTCTTCAAATTCATAAGACTGTGTTACCAGATTAAGTTTTGCATCTTTTAATTTGTTGGAATCAGCATTACCGCCAGGTAAAGCCGCGTAAATAGATTCTTGTATTAACTGAATTAAATTGCTGGAAGTTTCAGCAAGGTCAAGCCCACCTTCTAACTCTGATGTGCCAATAATCACGCCCGTGTGATTTTTAACACAAGTAATTCTTTTGTTATTGATAGATAAAACGCCGATAGAAAGTTGTTCGTTTTTGCTGGATTGTACTTTTTTGTTGGGTTCTTCTTTTATTTTTTTACCTGACAACCCACTTAAAACATCGTTGACACTTACACCTAATCCTTCAGCAAGGTTAAACGCCATCGGAATAGTAATGCTCATATTACCGTTAATAATTTTACTGATAGTGCCAGACGATACATGACATTTTTTTGAAAGCTCAGTGCTAGATAACCCCTGCTGAATTAAAAGGTTTCTAATATTGTCTGCTACTATTTTAAGGATTTGTCTTTTTTCCATGTCTTTTTGTAAGCTATATCTTAGGCGGTTTCGAGCGTTAATCTTACTTTTGCCTGTGTCTGATAAATTTTTCATGCATTCTACCCCGTGTAGCTGCCCGTGATCTACACCTTTAAGTCATTGGGGATTGACATTTAATTCTGAAACCCGTAATATTTCCTTACAGTAACTTCCTATAGGAAGATATTGCGAGGTGAAACAGTAAAGAATTTGGAGAAACAGGATTTTAAACGGGGTATAGCCCCATTGTTAAAGGAGCAAGGAAAATGTTAAACAATGTCACTGCTTATCAACCAAGTGTAATTTCTCAGATCAGCCATGAACTGCGTATACCCATTACAGGCATTGTGGGTATGGCGCATTTTCTAGAAGAAACCCCTCTTAATTCCGAACAGCAAAGTTATTTACAGGTCATTTTGGCTTCTGCTAATCGTTTGCTGAGTTTGGAAAATAAATTGTACGCATTATTAAAAGGGAACCAAAACAATGCCCAATAAAACATTTCATTAACACATGGAGGTTTTCTATATGAACAACACTGAAGTTAAACAGTTAAAAATTTTGCTTGTGGAAGACGAACCAATTGCAAGGGTGGTTTTGCACAAAATGCTAACAGGTTTAGGTTATAGCATTGACGTTGCTAGTGATGGTAAGCAGGCACTTGCTCTATCTAAAGCAGAGTACGATGTGATTTTTATGGATATTGGTTTACCAGATATGAGTGGCACAGATGTTGCAGCAGAAATACGTTGCGCCGAGCGTAAAGAAGAGAAAAAATCTGCTTATATTGTTGCCTTAACTGCATATATTCCAGAGGAAATTCAAGATAAATGCAATGCAGCGGGGATGGATAAGTTAGCAACTAAACCCATCACTGCGCAACAATTACAAACTATTTTAATGGAAAGAAGTTAGTCCAGGAGGAAAAATTAGTAATGTTAATTTTATATAGAGAGGTAGGTGAAACACTTGTGATAGGAGAAAACGGTGATATTACAATTACAGTATTAAACATGATTAAGGGAAATCGAGCACGTTTTGGCATTAACGCACCTAAAGAAGTTTCAGTACATCGAGCGGAAATTTATCAGCGTATTCAAAGCAAGAAACAGAACCCATCTAATGATAAGGATCAAAAAGATGAAAAGAGAAGAAAATAATGTTTTTATTTTTAACCAGAAAGCCGATACGGGTAGCTTACTGACTGCATTAGCATCTCGCGTAAATAAGCTGACAGCGATGATTATTGTCATTAGCTCAGATGATTTTATAGATTACGATGCTCATCAAATACATAATTACTTTTGGTCACTGCAAGGTTTTGCTGAGGAAATCTCACAAATCAACCAAGTGCTTCAAGAACGGTATTTAGAAAATCGTTTAGAGAAGAATTTAATTAGTGAACCTTAAAAAGGTAATCTATGGTTTTACCAAAATTGGCTACCTGCATTAAATTAACTAACCATATTATCGTGGAAAGCAATAAAATAAGGTGCAATAGGTAATGACATTCGCAAAAAGAATAAAATCAGCCAGATTAATGGCTAACCTCAGTCAAGAGAAATTAGCGCGAGCCATTAGTAACTTTGAAAACAATCAAACTATTACCCGGACTGCCATCGCACAATGGGAATCAGGAGCGACAAAAGAACTTACTGCTACCAATCTCCTAAAAGTTGCCAGAGTTTTAAAAACTAATCCTGAATGGCTATGTTTTGGCACTGGTATTAGGAAGCTGGATGACATTCAAAGAGCAAATTTGTTGGTAGACTCCGCCATCAAAATTCTACCTCTATTAAATCCGCAGCAAGCAATTGATTATTTAGATTATATGAAAAGCAGTAACCCTGATCCCCCCATGACCGGCCTTGACCTCGCTTTTGCTGCTGCAACAAGCGATCATATTTTTGCAATAAAAATTTACGATCAAAGTATGTTGCCTGAATTTAATATAGGGGATATTGTGGTGATTGACCCTAATATAAAGCCTCAACCCGGCGAAATTGTGTTAGCACTGGTGAAAGATAATAACGGGGTATCATTGAGAAAATACCAACCGCTTAGCAAAAATGCCGATGGATTTGATATTTTCGATCTAGTTCCTCTTAATGGAGATTGGCCAACAATCACTGTCGATAGCCACGATTCGGCCAAGATTATGGGTACTTTGGTAGAACATCGCTGCCGAAGGCGGCTTACATCAAGCGTACTTTAAGCTAAGTAAAAATTATAGAGCCATTTTTTTTCAAAGCCGTGACCATATATTTTTGTAAGTATTTTAACTACGCCTTGCGACAATAGACATTATGTATTGCTCGGGCAGTTCATTATTTAACACTTAAATCACTCTACTAATGATCACAAATTGACTAGACCCCAAAGGAGGAAGATAATAGCTCGCATGTATATCGTTTACGAGGATTGCACGTAATTTGGAGTCAATAAAATATAATGCAGTGTCGATTTAAAAATTTCAGTGCTCGATAACTTATGAATAGCTCTATACTCTATGATAGTAGTTTGTTTAAGTGAATTGTTTAAGATGTAAAATAAGTTAATTTAGATGGCACGAAAAAATTATCATTTTCTAATATACGAGGGATACTTATGTCTTTTACCTTGCAAGATGCTAAAAGTTATGAAGAAAGATCTGATTTTTTATCCGCTGCAAAAGCTTATCAATGGATACTTGATGTATATCCGGTTGTATTATTTCAAAGTGTGCGTAACCTTTGGTGGCTTTCAATACAACAAATAAGGAGCGACAATCAAGGAGCAAGAGAGGGCATAAGCAATTTATTTGCTAATCCAAACGTCACTGCTGATGCTATGAATGCGATTGGTGAGATGTATCATACGCCAGGTACTGGGGTAATAACCAACTTTGATAGTGCTTTAAAATGGCATCAAAAAGCTTCAACAAAAGGAAACGCTCGTGCGGATTGGAATTTAGGTGTTTTTTATGAAAAAGGCTATGCCGTTACAAAAAGTATTGTTACCGCTGTTAAATATTATCAGCAGTCTTTAGAAAAAGGTTATGCTGAGGCTCAAACCGACTTGAAACGTTTATTTAAGGGGGATATTGCTGCAAATGATTTGACATGGATTGGCTATATGTACGATGAAGGTAAAGGCGTAGCTCAGAATTATACAGATGCCAGGCAATGGTATGAAAAAGCCAAAGAAAAAGGTAGTGGTTATGCTTATAAAAGAATGGGAATTTTTTACGAAAAAGGTTTGGGTGGTGTTACAAAAAACCTTGTAACTGCTGCTAAAAACTATCGACAGGCCATAGAGATGGGTCATGCAGGAGCTCAAGCTGATTTAGACCAGCTATTTGCTAGTGAGGAAATCAGTGCTAATGATTTAAACTCGGTAGGTGTAATCTATCATAATGGCGATGGGGTTAAAAAAGATTTTGCCAAAGCTAAACTCTGGTATGAAAAAGCTAAAGAAAGAGGTAGCGGTGCTGCTTATCGAAATTTAGGTTTTCTTCATGAAAATGGTTTGGGTGGTTTCTCCCCAAACTTTGTGATTGCTGCTAAATATTATCAACAGGCCAGAGAAAAAGGTCATACCGAAGCACGAACTGATTTGGATCGACTGCTTGCTAAAGATGAGATAAAAGCTGATGATTTAAATCAAATAGGCGTAATGTATCATAATGGTGATGGTGTTATACGAGCTTTTACCAAAGCTAAGTTATGGCATGAGAAAGCCAAAGAAAAAGGTAGCGCAGTTGCTTATCGAAACATAGGTTTTCTCTATGAAAATGGTTTTAGCGTGGAGAAAAACTTTGTAACTGCTGCTAAATATTATCAACAAGCTATAGAAAAAGGTCACCCAGAAGCACAAGCTGATTTGGAACGTTTATTTAATAACGCGGATATTAGTGCAAATGATTTGGAAAAGGTTGCCTATATGTATCATAACGGAGATGGTGTAGCTCAAAATTATGGAAAAGCCAGACAGTGGCATGAAAAAGCTAGAGATAAAGGCAGTGCAGTCGCTTATCGAAATTTAGGCATACTTTATGAATACGGAAGGGGTATTGAAAGAAATTTTGTTATTGCAGCCAAACATTATCAGCAAGCCATAGAAAAAGGCTATTTGGCAGCGCAAGAAGATCTGGATCGTTTGTTTAATGATGTTGATCTCACCGCAAGTAATTTATTCCATATTGCTATCATGTATAGTGGTGGAGATAATGTGACTCAGAGTTACGTAAAAGCTAGGAAATGGTATGAAAAAGCAATCACTAGAGATGATAAATTCCCGTATCCTTACGCATGTTTAGGTAACCTTTATCAACATGGTCTTGGTGACGTTGAGAAAAATTTTGTAATCGCTGCTAAACATTATCAGCAGGCCATAGAAAGAGGATATGCAACATCTCAAACTGATTTAGATCAATTGTTTGCTAATGGCGAGATAAAGGCTGATGATTTAAATCAAATAGGTGCAATGTATCATAAAGGCGAAGGAGTTCAGCAAGATTTTAATAAAGCTAGAAAATGGTATGAAGGACCAGTAGGAAGAAATATTCCCAATGCTAAAGCGCAATTAAAAAAATTAGAGAAAGATAGAGTTGTTGGATTGGTGAGAGATGAAAAAGGGATATTACCTATAGATACAAAGGATGATAAGAACAATACCGCACTGCACAGAGCGGCAAAAGATGGTCGACTAAAAAGCTGTGCGCGTCTCTTATTTTTGGGTGCTAGTAAAGATGTATATAACTTGGCAAACAAAAAACCATTTGCAGATTTAGTACAACCTAATCTGGATAAAATAGGGAGATTACAAACCCAACTTGCTGCTCTTGTAACTCAGCTAGAAGAAAAAGCTCCTTCAATCTTAGTTGGTAAAGTGATTACTGATCAGGCTAGGCTTAATAAAGCACCGACAGAACAAGCATTAGATGCTTTATATGAAATAGAACAAATCAAGCCTTTAATGGACTTGGCGAAATTAGCTGGATTAGGGTTGCATGATTTATCTAAACGACCCAAGTTTTCCCAAGCTGATTACGATAGTGATAATGATGATGAAGAAAAGGTAAGTGCAAATAGTGAAGAGTATTTAAAAATAAGACTAGATGCTAGAAATGATACGGTGCAAGGGATATGTCATCATGGTCAGGATGGGCAAGCAGGAAAAGATTGGCTAGGGGTTTATACACACAAAAACACTGTATTTGTCGGCGGTGGTATTAGGACAAAACTAGAAGTTAGAGGTACTTTGATCCATGAACTAACTCATTTTATTGCCTATGAGGTTTTCAAAAATAACAGTAAGCCTTATGGTGAAAATGATGATGTTAATAAAAGAAAATTCGAGACAATAGCCAATAACTTGAATAACAGAAGAAATCAACTTCATCCTATTTTGCAAGGAGCATTTAGTCAGTCCTATCAAAGCTCTAATCAGGTTGATGGTGAGTTAATTGTTAGGGCTGCTCAGATGATAGTACAATGTGATAATGGTTTAGTACTTTTGCGAGCACAAGCTCCTGAATTATTGGATTATTACGAGAATGTCTTTTTGGCGGCTGTTAAAGAGCATACCAATAAACTTGAAGCGCGTGCATTAAGCGATTGGCCAAAAGATTTATTTACACAAAGTCGTCAAAATCAATATTCTCTTTCGCTTCGCATATGATCAATGATGTGAATCTCAATTTTAACGAGATCTACTGAGGTGAAATTAAGTATATCCGCACAATCGTAATGAAAGTAATAAGTTAAATACAGGTGAGAGAACGTATGAAAACTATTTTTGAACTCTACGACGAAGTATCAACAACAATTAATACGACGTTAGATAAATTATCTAGTATGGTTGATGTAGCCGATTTGGCTTCCATCGATAAACCGGTTTGGTTAGGTAAGGTTGACGAAGCACTGCAGTTAGTGAAACAGCACTTGGCAGACGTAGATCTTTATTGTTCTCATCATAAACTGGAGTTCGATAAGTATGCTAAATATCGCATTGACGATGTAATAAATGATTTAGAACTTGCTTTGAAACTTATAAAATCTGAAAAATTAACAGAACGTATATTAAAAGCTTTGCAAGATAAAGTTCATTCGGCTGCTTGTATTTGGGATGAACGTTATATGGAATATTTTGAAGATTGGAAAGCAAGTAGCATACCGGCACATTTTGAAGAATATTTCACTAGACCAATGCTTGATGCCTCTATTTCGATTTCTTATAGAGAAGATGCAGGTAAAACCATGAATGGTGCGTTTTATGATCATTATACTGTGAGAAGAATAACCGGTCATAATACCCAAGTAATATTAGCTCCGCGAAAAACGGTAACTAAACTATATGAGTTTACATATAACACTGTTTTATCGCTTGGTATTGGCCATGAACTAGGAATAAAAGTATACCCTGCTGTCAAAGACGAGAAAAATAATGAAGAAGGGCTACTATTTATTCCAGGTCATTCCAGCGGTGGAGAAGATTGGGAGCGTGCTGCGCATGAGAAAGTTTTAATTAACGATGCTCGAAAACGTGGTCAACCGATATTAGCCATCTGCGGCGGAGCATGGAAGTTATGGGAAAATTTTGGAGGCAAGAAAAGACCTGTTACAGGTCATAATTACTCATCAATGCCGCGAATTTTGACTGGTAGCGAAACTTTCGGCTACATGGGGTTCAATAAACAAATCCATAGGATCGGTTTTAAACTAGGCGAACAGAAGCTGGACTCAACAGAGCCTCCAGCAGTAGCAACTACAATTGTAGCCAGCATAATGTATGGGGCAAATGGTTTGACTCTTCCAGCAACACCCACATTATTACCCAAGGTAAACAGTGTTCATGCTTTTGTTCCCGATGAAAAAAATATCCCTCAAGATTTAGAAGTAAGTGCTATGGCGCTGCGCGACGATACGCTTGCGCCAGCCAACCGTGGGGGCGTGATGTATCCCGAACAGACAATAGAGGCATTTGAAGCCAAGCATGGCGTACCTATGGTTGGCATTCAATGGCATCCAGAAGCTTATTTCGAGCCGAATGTAACGCATTCCCCAGAATATAAGCAACATCTTGATATATTAAGATATATGGCTAAAGCGGGAGACGCTTATAACGCAAAACAGAAAATGTTGAGAGAGTACAAAAAAGAATATGCCTCGTTAGCAAATCCATCAGCTTTTTTTAAACGTGTCGGCATACAAACTAATTTACATGCTTTGCCAAGAGAAGAAAAACAAATGCATTCAGACCAAAACAATAGTAAATATCCTGATAAGCAAAATTCTAATATTCAACCACTACAAATTGTTACTGCTAATGATACAGATGGTTTACAACCACAAAACGCTTCAGGGCAGTTACACTCTTTTTCCAAAAAATAAGCTTTATCCACGGCGCGGCATGCTTTTATACTTGCAAGCGCGGTGGATAAATATCCACAGATTGGTTTTCATTCGCCAAAGGATGATATCTTTAACATAAAATGATAGAGTCCGGCGCTTGACATCCCCATCTTTTTGTCATAATGTATTAGCACGCTAATACATTAGCACAAGGGAATCCATGAAAGCGCGATTATCGGCCATAGGCAAAAACGAAGACTCTGATCATGGCCTTTATGCGGCCATTGGTGCGATAACTACGCCCGAGGAAGCAAAACGGTTTTTTGAAGATTTATGTACACCGACTGAAATACAAGCTATGGTCGACCGTTGGCGCGTTGTGGCCTTTATTAAAGCAGGTATACCGTATCGGCAAATTTATGATGAAACAGGAGTGAGTGTTACTACCATAGGTCGCGTTGCGCGCTGCTTGATGCTGGGTGAAGGCGGTTACAATTTAATTTACCAACGATTAGAGAAGAAACATGAAAACGTCAACAAGGTTAAGAATAGCCATTCAAAAAAACGGTCGTCTAAATAGTGATTCAATGGATCTATTGTTTCATTGCGGCTTAAAAATAAGAGCAACGCAAAAAGCGCTGTATTGCCATGCGGAAAATCTCCCTATCGATATTTTATTTGTGCGTGATGACGATATTCCAACCTTGGTGATGGACGGCGTCTGTGATCTGGGTATTGTGGGTGAAAATGTTTTATTAGAACAAGCGCTTGAACATAAAGAAAACGGATCTAAAAAAGAATTCGATACCATTAAAAAATTAGGTTTTAGCCGTTGTCGGCTTTCCATCGCTATGCCGAATGATAAAACATTTACTGATGCTAACACTTTGCAAAATTGCCGCATTGCAACCAGTTATCCCAATTTATTGCGTGATTATTTAAAGCGTCATCATGTAAAAGCAGAAGTGATGACGATTGCAGGTTCGGTCGAAGTTGCTCCACGTTTAGATATGGCCGATGCGATTTGTGATTTGGTGTCAACCGGCGCGACGTTAGAAGAAAACAACTTAAAAGAAGTAGATACGGTGATCCATAGCCAAGCTGTGTTGATTAAAACTAAAAATACATTGACTCCTGAAAAAACCGAAACACTAGAATTACTAATTCGACGCATCGAAGGTGTATTAAAAGCGCAAGAGAGTAAATATATTATGTTTCATGCACCTAAATCTTCATTGGCGTCAATTAAGTCAATTTTACCGGGTTGTGAAACGCCGACGATTATGTTTTTAGAGGGGGTAGATGATAAAGTAGCCGTGCATGTGGTGTCGAGTGAAGGGGTATTTTGGAGTACCTTAGAAAAATTAAAACAAGCAGGCGCGAGTTCGATATTGGTATTGCCGATTGAGAAAATGCTGAGTTAATAAAAAATGAAAATATATAACTGGAACCAACTTTCTAAAGACGAACAGCGACAAGTGCTGGCACGCCCATTATTAAAAGACAAAGAAAATATTCGTGTTAAAACGCAAGAAATCATTGACTCGGTTAAAGTGCATGGCGATCAAACGCTAAGAGAATTAACCGCAAAATATGATGGTGCGCAGATCGCGCAGTTGCAAGTGACAGCAGAAGAATTTCAGCAAGCGGCTGAGCAGATTGACCCAGCAGCACGAACTGCCATAGAATTTGCGAAAAAACAAATTGAAACCAATCATCAAGCACAATTGCCATACATACAAAAAATAGAAACTTGTACAGGTGTGTTGTGTGAGCGACAAGCGCGACCCATAGAGCGCGTGGGTTTGTATATTCCTGGAGGATCTGCGCCATTAGTTTCAGCCGTTTTAATGCAAGCTGTTCCTGCGCAAATTGCAAATTGTCCATTACGAATATTGTGCACACCACCTGATGCGAGCGGTACTATTAATCCTTATATTTTGTTGGCGGCGGAATTGTGTGGAATCAAACAGGTTTATAAAGTAGGTGGCGCACAAGCGATTGCTGCGATGGCATATGGTACGGAATCTATTCCTAAAGTGGATAAAATTTTTGGCCCCGGTAATGCATGGGTTACCCAAGCTAAAATATTGGTTTCACAAGACGCGAAAGGAGCGAGCATTGACATGCCCGCAGGCCCTTCAGAGGTAATGGTGATTGCTGATGCACAAGCTAACCCTATTTTTGTTGCAGCAGATTTGTTATCACAGGCAGAGCATGGTGTTGATTCGCAAGTTATGTTGATCACTTTATCGGCAGCATTTGCGCAACAGGTTGAGCGTTGTTTACAAACCCAATTAGAAAAATTACCCCGTCGAGCAATTGCGCAACAAGCATTATTAAATAGTCGCACAATTATTGCCGATGATATTAAACAGGCGATTATGATTAATAATTATTACGCACCTGAGCACTTAATTTTACAGGTGGAAAATCCTGAGCAATTTATATCCTCAATTCAAAATGCAGGCGCCGTATTTTTAGGGCCGTGGTCACCAGAAACAGTAGGTGATTATGTGACTGGTTCCAATCATGTATTACCAACGTATGGTTATGCAAAAACTTTCAGTGGCTTGTCGGTTACCGATTTTATGAAGTTTATTAATTTTCAAACAGTAACTAGAGCTGGTTTAGAAATAATTGGACCATTTGCTGAGAAATTAGCAGAGATTGAAGGGCTGGATGCCCATAAAAATGCGGTTTCGTTGCGACTAACTTAAAATCCCCCCCTAACCTCCCTTTTTCAAAGGGGGGGATTTTTACAATAATGGTGATTGAACATGAGCAAACTAATAAATTTAATACGGCCTGATTTACGAGAATTTAACCCTTATAGCTCCGCACGAGACGAGGCTTTTAAAGGACGGATATGGTTAAATGCCAATGAATCACCTTATCCGTGCCCATTGCCGAATGAAAGCAAAATAAACCGTTATCCTGAAAAACAACCAGCAGAATTAAAAAAATTATTGGCGTCTATTTATAAGGTAAATGATAATCAAATAGTGTTATCGCGTGGCAGTGATGAGGTGATTGATCTCTTAACCCGTTTATTTTGTCGGGCAGAGCAAGAAGCTATAATGATATGTCCGCCTACCTTCGGCATGTATGCTGTGTGTGCACATATACAAGGCGCTAAAGTATTAGAAGTTCCTTTAAAAAAAGCGAAAGGTTTTACATTAGATCGCGCAGCAATAATGTCTGCGTGGACACCAGCGGTTAAAATTATTTTTTTGTGTTCGCCGAATAACCCCACTGGGAATTTATTAGATCAAGCAGATATCGTTTATTTATGTCAGCAACTGCAGGATAAATGTATCGTTGTAGTGGACGAAGCTTATGTAGAGTTTTCTGATCTACCTAGCTTGGCAGCTTTAATCAATGATCATGATAATTTAGTGGTGTTGCGTACTTTGTCTAAGGCCTATGGTTTGGCGGGCGCGCGCTGTGGTGTTTTGTTAGCGCAAGCAGAATTAGTGCAGTGGATTTTAAAAATTATTCCACCTTATCCATTCCCTTTACCTGCGGTACAAACTATTGTACAGGCATTGACAATCAACCGAGCGGCGCTGCAACAACAGGTGGCTGTGATAAAGTCGGAGCGTGCACGGCTATTTGATATTTTGCATACATTGCCATTTGTGGTTAAAGTGTGGCCGAGCGAGGGTAATTTTTTGTTATTGGAGACCACAAATGCGCAGAAGGTGATGAATCATTGTGGTGAGAGTGGCATTATTATTCGTAATATGGATAATAAGCCAGGTTTAAAAAATTGTGTGCGGATTAGCATTGGTTTGCCCGCAGAAAATGAGCAGTTGCTACGTGTATTAAATGAAATAGGCTAGATATGACTCAAAAAAAATTATTGTTCATTGATAGAGATGGCACGTTGATCGAAGAGCCGGAAGATAAGCAAATTGACAGCATTGCCAAGTTGGATTTTATTCCAGGGGTCATCCCTGCTTTGTTGGAGCTTAAAAATGCCGGTTATATTTTTGTGATGATCAGCAATCAAGATGGTTTAGGTACGGCGTCATTGCCGTATGAAGATTTTACGCCGCCGCATGAATTAATGTTGAAGATATTTGCTTCACAAGGCATTACTTTTGAGAACATCTGTATTTGCCCGCATTTACCTGACGCAGGTTGTGAATGTCGAAAACCTAAAGTCGGTTTAGTGCTGGATTATTTAGTCAAGCAAACGATCGACCGTGATCACTCTTTTGTGATTGGTGATCGTGAAACCGATATGCAGTTGGCAGAAAATATGGGGATTAAGGGGATCCATTTTGGCTGCAAAAATAGCGCCACTTGGCAAGCCGTAGTGGCGCAGATATTAATGCAAGCGCGTTGTGCAACGGAGTTGCGTAAAACTAACGAAACTGAAATTAGCGCTAGCGTGAATTTAGATCGTCAAAATGAAATTAAAATACAAACGGGTATTGGTTTTTTAGATCATATGATCGAGCAATTAGCCAAACATGGGGGTTTTAGTTTATCATTATCGGTAAAAGGAGATTTAGAAATTGATGAACATCATACTGTCGAAGACACAGCGATTGTTCTCGGTGAAGTGATTCGCAAAGCACTCGGTGATAAACGCGGAATAGGCCGTTATGGATTTTTATTACCGATGGATGAAGCATTAGCGCAAATCGCGCTCGATTTAAGTGGACGGCCTTATTTTGTTTTTAACGGTGAGTTGAAGCGCGAGCGAGTGGGTGATTTAGCAACAGAATTAGTGCCACATTTTTTTCGTTCATTCGCTGATGCACTGAAAGCAAATCTGCATATCGAAGTAAAAGGTGAAAATGAGCATCACATGATTGAATCAATTTATAAAGGGGTGGGGCGTGCATTGCGCCAGGCAATTACAAAAACAGATAACATTCTCCCAAGTACCAAAGGTGTATTATGATCGTAATAATAAAAGGTTGTGGTTCCAATATTGCATCGATAGAAATGGCGTTCGCGCGTTTGGGAAAAGAACCAGTGTTGACGACCGATGTTAAATTAATTCAAGCTGCCAGTCATGTGATTTTGCCAGGAGTGGGAACCGCCAAACACGCGATGTTGGAATTGCAAAACCTTAATCTCATCGAAGTCATTCGTCAGTTAAAACAACCGGTATTAGGTATTTGTTTGGGAATGCAATTATTGCATGAATTTTCTGAAGAAGGGGACGTGGAATGCTTAGGAATATTGCCGGGTAAAGTAGCACTATTGCCACAAAAGCCTGGGTTCACACGCCCGCATATGGGTTGGAACCAATTACGTGCTGAAAAACCCCAATCACCTTTGTTGCAAGGTGTTGCCGACAAAAGCCATGTGTATTTTGTTCATAGCTACGCTGTGCCAGTTAATGCTAATACTATCGCCAGTACAACACATAGCGCGCCATTTTCTGCCATGGTGCAATACAACAATTTTTTTGGGGCACAATTTCATCCTGAACGATCAGGCACTGTCGGCGAATTGATTTTAAAAAACTTTTGTGATTATTCAAAATGAACATCTATCCAGCCATCGATTTAAAAGCAGGCCAATGTGTACGGTTGCTGCAAGGTGATTATGATCAAGTCACTATTTATCAAAATGATCCTATCCTAGTCGCACAAGAATTTGCTGCACAAGGTGCAACACATTTACATGTGGTAGATTTAGATGGCGCTAAACAAGGCCAATCGGAAAATTTTAGTATCATAGAAAAAATTGCCCATGAGTCGCCACTACAAATACAAACCGGTGGCGGTATTCGCACCAAACAACAAGTTGAAAATATTTTGCAAAAAGGGATTCAGCGCGTTGTCATCGGTAGCATCGCAGTATTGCAACCAAAAGAAGTTAAAAGTTGGTTGCGAGAATTTACCGGTGAAAAAATCGTGCTAGCATTAGATGTGCGTATTAATGATGATAATATTCCTATCGCCGCTTTACATGGGTGGCAAACGCCGAGTGAAAAAACGTTATGGGAATTGTTAGATGATTATCAAGACTCTGGGCTCAAGCATGTTTTGTGCACCGATATTCTATGCGATGGTATGCTGCAAGGTCCGAACATCGATTTGTATCAACAATGTGTAAAACGTTACCCGACGCTTAGTTTTCAAGCATCGGGTGGGGTGAGTTCATTGCACGATCTGCAAGCATTAGTTAAGATACCCGTTGCCGGTGTCATTATCGGCAAAGCGCTGTATGAAAATAAATTTACTTTAAAAGAAGCATTAACATGTTAACGAAACGCATTATACCGTGCCTAGACGTTCGCGACGGTAAAGTAGTTAAAGGAGTGCAATTTGCCAATCATCGCATTATTGGCGATATTCTTGAATTAGCTGAACTTTATTCGCAAGCAGGTGCGGATGAACTAGTATTTTATGACATCACCGCAAGCAGTGATAATCGCACGGTGAGTAAAGAGTGGGTTAAAAAAATTGCCCAACGGATTAATATTCCTTTTTGTGTTGCGGGTGGCATTCGCACGCTGGCAGACGCTGAGGCTATTTTAAATGCAGGCGCTGATAAATTGTCGCTGAATAGCCCCGCACTAGAAAACCCTGACCTCATCGGTCAATTTGCTGCGAAATTTGGCCAACAATGCGTGGTCGTGGGCATCGATAGTTTAAAAGTCTCAGACGATTATAAAGTTTGTCAATATACCGGCGATGCAAAAAAAATGCTGCAAACCGAGCGCTCCACAGTTGATTGGATCAAAGAAGTGCAACAGCGTGGCGCGGGCGAAGTGGTGTTGAATTGCATGAATCAAGATGGAATGCGTAAAGGCTATGATATAGAACAATTAAAATTCATGCGATCGCAGACAACATTACCGTTGATTGCTTCCGGCGGTGCTGGTTCTATGCAAGATTTTCTGACAGTTTTTAAAGATGCACAAGTCGATGGTGCTTTAGCCGCGACAATATTTCATTCGGGAATAATTACAATTCCTGAGTTGAAAAAATTTCTCAAAGAAAATAATTTGGAAATAAGATGATAATTTAAAAAAACACTGAGCCTCCTGTTCCCCCCTTTGAAAAAGGGGGGCTAGGGGGGATTTAGGGAAAATTGCACAATCGGAAACATACAATGAACATTAAAAATCTCGCCTGGGAAAAAATGGATGGTTTACTACCAGCCATCGTACAAGATGCAAAAACCAACGCCGTATTAATGTTGGGGTATATGAATCAAGAAGCCCTGCAAAAAACCATTGACACAAAATGGGTAACTTTTTTTAGTCGCTCCAAAAATCAGCTGTGGGTCAAAGGCGAAACATCGGGCAATAAATTAAAACTAGTCACTATTAAGCCGGATTGCGATCAAGATACTTTATTGATTACGGTCGATCCCATAGGCCCTACTTGTCATAAAGGTTCTACCACATGTTTTGGTGATGTTGATCAGTCAACGCAAACCGATTGGCAATTTCTGCAAAGTTTAGAAACCACCATCGCTGAACGGCAACAATCTGCTAGCGAAAAAAGTTATACAGCCAAATTATTTGCTGCCGGTGTTAGCCGCATTGCGCAGAAAGTCGGTGAGGAAGGAGTGGAAGTAGCGATGGCAGCGATTGAAAAAGATGCCGATGGTCTGTGTAACGAAATAGCCGATTTATGGTTTCACGTTTTAATTTTATTACGCGCAAGAGATTTAAGCATGTCGCATGTGGTTGCAGTTTTAAAGCATCGTGCACTGTTCTCTCATGTCAAAACACTGTGATTTTAATTTATCAATCAGTGTGTGCGGTTTCATGATACCGCATAAAGCGCGCACGCGACCCCCTTTCAATAGCCGCAGCGTGAAGGCGATTGATATTTAACTTGTGTCGCAACATTTCTAACCAGACCAATTCTTCTTGCGCCGCATCACCATCCACAGCCACGATATCGCAGGCGAGAGCATAAGCGGTTTCATGTAGTTTTTCCGGCAATGCTTGTTGGACTAAACCCAAAGCGGCATCGATGCCGTCTTCCTGATCCAACAACGCAGTACAATCGCCAATGCACACAGAGAGCTTTTGGCTGTAATTGTGGAAAATGGGCAATACCCGCACCATTTCTTTGATGTTGTTCAGTTCGGAGTCTTTGAGCTTACCGTCTGCCACCGCAGCGATAACCATGACGTAAATTAATGCGGTTTGATAGCTAATTATTGAGCCCATAAATTTTCCTTTGATAAAAAACCATTATATACGATACTTGAATACATTCTACCGCACTCTACGCTGTAATATCCAGGCGGTAAGCGCAAATAAAAATAATGGGCAAGAAGCGGCCAAGATCGGCGGAAACTGATAAACCGTACTCAGCGGCCCAAAAAATTGATTGAGCGTGATAAAACAAAAACCAAAGGTTGCGCCTAATAAAACGCGTAAGCCCATGGTGGAACTACGCAGCGGCCCAAAAATAAAAGGGATGGCTAACCAAACCATAATGATGGTGGCTAACGGTTGTAATAAACGTTGCCAAAAAGACAATAAATAATTAGTAGCATTGAGATTATTTTTTTTAAGATAAGACAAATAAGAATTCAATTGCAATAGTGACATCTCTTCTGGGTCAACCACAGAAATGCGCAGCAAATTAGGGCTTAACGATAATTGCCAATCCGCTTGCGGCATTTTAGTGATCGTAACTTTAGTGGAGTTAATATTGCTTTCTACCACATTTTGCATAATCCAATGACCGTGAATATAAGCCCCGGTTGCTGCATAACTGGCATTTAATAAATTGTGCTGATTATCAAATTGGTAGCGACTAATACCACGTAAATCTTTATTATCAACAATCGTATGAATGTAAAGAAAATTTTCTCCGTCACGGATCCAAGTGCCTTGATTGGTTTTTAATGCTTGACCGCTGCTGGTGAGTAGTGCTTTATGAACTTCGGCGGTATGTTGTGCCATCGGGCCTAGTCCTTCGCCGATCAATGTTGCGACTACCAACATCAGTAATGTGGCTTTTATCACGATCCAAATAATACGACCTACCGAAACACCACTCGCGCGCAAAATAATTAATTCACTATTACTCGCAAGCGCACCTAGGCCTAATAACGTTCCCAATAAACAAGCCATCGGGAAAAACGCATAAATTTGCTGTGGCAAATCCAGCGCAATATATTCCAGCACAGCAAGAATGCCGTAATCACCCGTGCCGATATCGCCGATTTCTTTAACTAAAGAAATAAAAACAGAAAGTCCCATTAACATTAACAATACTAACATAGTGCCGCGAATAGCGGTGATTCCAAGATATCGATCGATGATTTTCATGATTTTTTATACTGCGCTAAAATAGTTTGCCAACCCGTTTGATATAACCAGATAAACCCAATCAGTATGAACAAACAAATATGGATCCACCACAAACCAATATAAGGAGGGATGCTGCCTTGTTCAATCCAACTGCGCCCGACCATGAGCAGGTTCGCATAAATAATATAAACTAAAATTGCTGGAAATAATTGTGAATATTTACCATGACGCGGGTTCACACGACTTAAGGGAATCGCCAGCAATGCCAGTAATAATACCGATAACGGGCTGGAAATACGCCATTGTATTTCGGAAGCGGCAAACAATTTATTTTTAGTAGCATGCCAAAGATCACGAGTGGGCAGCGCATCTTCCTGCGCTGCTAAATCACCGACATGGCTTTCCATCCGCACACCGTATTCATCAAACGAAGCAATTTGAAAATTTTTATGGCCCGGTGTTCCGCCATAACGGCGCCCTTGTGTCGCCACAAAAAATCGATCGCCGGTTTTAGGGTCAACCATTTGATAACCACCTTGTGCGGTTAAGATAATCCAAGGTGCAATATTGGGGTCGTCATTTTTTTTGTCTAACTCGGCCATGAATATATTGTGCATATGTTGGCGATCGACCGACATGCTTTCTACATAAAAAACTTTTTGCCCGCCATCTGCGGCT
>Ga0206983_108_pt1:0-22500 | contig 98817 bp, 90 predicted proteins | sample Alteio_BWMinCont_15_FD_153306 | JGI IMG/M metagenome (GOLD analysis project Ga0206983, IMG submission 153306) | Enriched cells from forest soil in Barre Woods Harvard Forest LTER site, Petersham, Massachusetts, United States -... | ecosystem: Environmental > Terrestrial > Soil > Temperate... | reverse complement strand
GGAGAGGGGAGTGAAATAGACCCTGAAACCGTCTGCGTACAAGCTGTAGGAGCAAGAGAAATCTTGTGACTGCGTACCTTTTGTATAATGGGTCAGCGAGTGACTTTTAGTGGCGAGCCTAACCGAATAGGGGAGGCATAGGGAAACCGAGTCTGAATAGGGCGCGGGGACGAAAGTCCCCTGAGTCGCTAGGAGTCGACCCGAAACCGGGCGATCTAGCCATGGGCAGGGTGAAGGTACGGTAACACGTACTGGAGGCCCGAACGCACTACTGTTGCAAAAGTAGGCGATGACCTGTGGCTAGGAGTGAAAGGCTAAACAAGCCCGGAGATAGCTGGTTCTCCTCGAAAGCTATTGAGGTAGCGCCTCGTGTATGCGACAGGGGGGTAGAGCACTGTTTCGGTAAGGGGGCCATCCCGGCTTACTAAGCCGATGCAAACTCCGAATACCCTGATCGTTAGAGCACGGGAGACACACGGCGGGTGCTAACGTCCGTCGTGAAGAGGGAAACAACCCAGACCAACCGCTAAGGCCCCCAATTCTGGGCTAAGTGGTAAACGTGGTGGAAAGGCAAAAACAGCCAGGAGGTTGGCTTAGAAGCAGCCATCCTTTAAAGAAAGCGTAATAGCTCACTGGTCGAGTCGGTCTGCGCGGAAGAATGAACGGGGCTCAAGCCCAGAGCCGAAGCGTTGGATCCATTGTTGAAATACACAGTGGGTGGTAGAGGAGCGTTCTGTAGGCCTGCGAAGGTGACTTGAAAAGGTTGCTGGAGGTATCAGAAGTGCGAATGCTGACATGAGTAACGATAATGCGGGTGAAAACCCCGCACGCCGAAAGTCCCAGGATTCCTGCGCAACGGTAATCGGCGCAGGGTGAGTCGGCCCCTAAGGCGAGGCAGAAATGCGTAGTCGATGGGAAACAGGTTAATATTCCTGTACCGATGTAGACTGCGAAGGGGGGACGGAGAAAGCTATGCTGGCCGGGTGTTGGTAGTCCCGGTTTAAGCGCGTAGGAAGGTGTTTTAGGCAAATCCGGAACATTAATTCTGAGGCGTAATGACGAGGCTCCCCTGGAAGGGGGAGCTGAAGCAGTAAATGCTAAGCTTCCAGGAAAATCCCCTAAGCGATAGGTATACATTGACCGTACCGCAAACCGACACAGGTGGACAAGTAGAAGATACTAAGGCGTTGAGATAACTTGGGTGAAGGAACTAGGCAAATTGGCACCGTAACTTCGGGAGAAGGTGCGCCCAGCGTTGTGAGTGGAGAAACACCACAAAGCAACATTGGGTCGAAGAGAAATGGTGGTTGCGACTGTTTAACAAAAACACAGCACTCTGCAAACTCGCAAGAGGAAGTATAGGGTGTGACGCCTGCCCGGTGCTGGAAGGTTAATTGATGGTGTGCAAGCACTTGATCGAAGCCCCAGTAAACGGCGGCCGTAACTATAACGGTCCTAAGGTAGCGAAATTCCTTGTCGGGTAAGTTCCGACCTGCACGAATGGCGTAACGACAGCCACACTGTCTCCACCCAAGGCTCAGTGAAGTTGAAATCGCTGTGAAGATGCGGCGTACCCGCGGCAAGACGGAAAGACCCCGTGCACCTTTACTACAGCTTTACATGGGACTTTGAGTTAATCTGTGTAGGATAGGTGGGAGGCTATGAAACTTCATCGCTAGATGGGGTGGAGCCGACCTTGAAATACCACCCTGGTTGACTTGAGGTTCTAACCCACGCCCGTAAACCGGGCGGGGGACAATGTATGGCGGGTAGTTTGACTGGGGCGGTCTCCTCCTAAAGAGTAACGGAGGAGCACGAAGGTACCCTCAGCGCGGTCGGACATCGCGCGATGCGTGTAAGAGCAGAAGGGTGCTTGACTGTGAGACAGACAAGTCAAACAGGTACGAAAGTAGGTTCTAGTGATCCGGTGGTTCTGAATGGAAGGGCCATCGCTCAACGAATAAAAGGTACGCCGGGGATAACAGGCTGATACCGCCCAAGAGTTCATATCGACGGCGGTGTTTGGCACCTCGATGTCGGCTCATCACATCCTGGGGCTGAAGCCGGTCCCAAGGGTATGGCTGTTCGCCATTTAAAGTGGTACGCGAGCTGGGTTCAGAACGTCGTGAGACAGTTCGGTCCCTATCTGCCGTGGGCGCTGGAGGTTTGAGAGGAGTTGCTCCTAGTACGAGAGGACCGGAGTGAAGGTACCACTGGTGTACCGGTTGTCATGCCAATGGCATAGCCGGGTAGCTACGTACCGACGGGATAACTGCTGAAAGCATCTAAGCGGGAAGCCCCCCTCAAGATAAGACCTCCCGAGACTATAAGTCTCCTAAAGGTCCGTTGAAGACGACGACGTAGATAGGTCCTGTGTGTAAGTGCTGTAAGGCATTGAGCTAAAGGATACTAATTGACCGTGCGGCTTGGCACGAGGGCCCTGTGAGAGGTTTAGCAGGGCAAGCGACAAGCGCGACATACCAAGAAACACAAACAACGCCTTTATTTTGCAAAAATCACCCACCCGTTTTCTTGGCGACCATAGCGAATAGGCCCCACCTGACCCCATTCCGAACTCAGCAGTGAAACTATTCAGCGCCGATGATAGTGTGAGGTCTCCTCATGTGAAAGTAGGACATTGCCAAGTTTTTATTCCTAAAACCCCTGTTATCAACTGATGACAGGGGTTTTTTTATGGCTCGAAAAATCCCCCCTAACCCCCCTTTTTCAAAGGGGGGAATTGGGGAGGTTGTGATTTCCAATCCCCTCTCCCCCTGGGAGAGAGTTAGGGTGAGGGATTGGGTGAGGGGATTTGCTATACTTTAATTATGAGCAAACTCCACAATCGCACCGATGCTGGTCAAAAACTAGCAGAGAAATTAGCCGCCTACACCAACCACCCCAACGCCATCGTGTTGGCACTCCCGCGCGGCGGCGTGCCGGTGGGTTATGAAATCAGCAAAGCGTTGCAAATTCCCTTAGATGCATTTCTCGTCCGCAAATTAGGCACACCTGGGCAAGAAGAATTAGCGATGGGTGCGATTGCGATGGGGAATATCTGTGTTTTTAACGATTTTGTGGTCGCCAGCCAAAACATTTCTAAAACGACTATTAATCTCATCATTGATCGCGAACAAAAAGAATTAGCACGACGTAATCAAGTTTATCGCGCAGGTAGGCCTGCACCTAATCTTAAAGATAAGATGATTATTTTAGTGGATGATGGTCTTGCCACTGGCGCGACTATGCGCGCGGCGGTGCTGGCGATCAAACAAATGCAGCCAGCTCAAATTATTGTCGCCGTGCCAGTGTCGGCTTATGACACCTATCTGGAATTTACCCAATTAGTCGATGAAGTTATTTGTCTGCAAACGCCCGAACCATTTTCTGCGATTGGTCTTTGGTATGATGACTTTAGCCAAACTTCAGATTCCGAAGTGCAAACATTATTAGCGCGCGCTAAACGTATGCTAGAAAAATGATGTTTTTGAATAAATTTGCCAGCTTTTTATTTTTTTGCTATAGTGCGCCATGAACCAGACTGCTTTTGCTGAATCCAGCGCTTTTTTTATTAACTCCCAAGAAAATACCTACGTCGCGGCCAGAAAATGGTTCGTCATTTTTTGCGCATTTCATTTTATTTTATGGCTGCTGATTCCTTCCTTACTTTATGGTAACCCACCTACAGATTCAGTCGAAGGGGTAGCTTGGGGTAATCTTTGGTTATGGGGTTATGAAAAGCACCCGTTTTTAGCGCCTTGGCTCACCGCTTTTTTTGCTGATATTACCGGAATGGTCGGTTGGTCAATTTATTTTTTAAGCCAATTATCCGTCATTGTTTGTTTTTGGGCGGTGTGGCGTTTGGCCAACAAGGTTTTAGCACCTTGGCACGCATTGATAGCGGTGGTGTTGCTAGAAGGGGTGAGCTATTACAACTTTCAATCTACTTCGTTTAACCCTAACGTTTTAATGTTACCGATGTGGGCGCTCACCAGTTTGGTTTTTTATAATGCATTAACTCAAGGTAAGCTGAAGTGGTGGATTTTATTAGGTATCAGCGCTGGTTTGGCACTGTTAACCAAATATGAATCAGGAATGTTGTTTTTTATTATGTTGTTAGTGATGTTAATCACCGAACAAGGGCGCGCGGCATTTAAACACTATGGTATTTATCTCTCAGCTATTATTGCAATAATAGTTTTCTTGCCGAATTTAATCTGGTTAGCAAAACACAATTTTGTGGCAGTCGCTTATGCGACCCATGAATTGGGAACTGAAAAAATAAAACATTTACCCAAGATTATTGCGATTTTTTTACACCCGTTAAAATTTTTGGCAGAACAGCTGGGTACTATTGCCGCAGCGTTTCTGCTTTACTGGCCATTTTATCAGCGTGGCAAAGCTACAAATAATGGATTTAAAACATTTGATCAACGGTTTTTTATGTTAATGGGTTTAGGCCCATTAGTGTTAATTTTATTGATCTCATTGTTTAGTGGCGCAACCTTGGTAAGCCGTTGGGCGTTTCCATTTTTCTCGTTGACCGGTATTTTTTTAGTGGCTTGGCTGCAACCGGTGATTACTGCAGCAAGACTAAAAACATTTGCCGTTTTAGTCGTGGCGTTAAATTTCCTGATGTTATTAGGCAGCATTTATATCTTTGTCGTAGCGCCACATATTACGCATAAAGCGGATCATTATGAATTTTTCCCCGGCAAGGTTATTGCCAATTCACTAACGCAGCAATGGCAAGATTATTATCATACGCCATTACCTTATGCAGCGGGAATGCATGATGTAGTAGTTAATATCAGCGCTTTTTCCAAAGATCGTCCAGTTCCCTATTTTAATTGGAACAAGATGGAAAGCCCGTGGATAGATGAGGCTAAAATGAAAAAACAAGGTGCCGTATTTGTATTGCTGCTGACTAATCGCTTACCATTTCAGCAAGTAAAAGATACTATTCAGCAACGTTATCCGCAATTGACGCATGAATCTATTGAATCGTTCCCGCGTTTGACCCGTGCACAAGTGCCACCGGTTAAATTATGGGTTGCGTTTTTGCCACCGAATTCTCAATAAAACATGAGGTGATTTATGTTACGTATAACACAACAAGCTTTTACATTTGATGATGTTTTGCTGCTGCCTGGGCATTCGAAAGTATTGCCTAAAGATGTGGCGCTCAGCACGCAACTGACGCGCACCATTCAACTGAATATTCCACTTATGTCGGCGGCGATGGACACCGTCACCGAAGCGCGTTTGGCAATTGCCTTGGCGCAAGAAGGTGGCATTGGTATTATCCATAAAAGTATGACGCTCGAAGAACAAGCGCGACAAGTGCGCAAAGTTAAAAAGTTTGAAAGTGGTGTGGTTAAAGATCCAATTACCGTATCGCCCAAAATCACCGTGCGTGAATTATTACAAATTACCCAAACCTATAATATTTCTGGTGTGCCAGTGGTGGAAGGCGATCGTTTAGTGGGCATTGTAACGCACCGTGATATTCGTTTTGAAAAAGATCTTGATCAAATTGTTGCACATATCATGACGCCCAAAGAACGCTTGGTAACCGTGGAAGAAGGCGCAGGCCGTGAAGAAGTGATTAATTTATTACACAAACATCGTATTGAAAAAATATTATTAGTGGATAAAAAATTCCATCTGCGTGGGTTAATGACTGCCAAAGATATTCAAAAAGCTAAAGAAAAACCACTGGCGAGTAAAGATGATCAAGGCCGCTTGCGTGCAGGTGCAGCGGTGGGCATTGGCGCAGGCACAGATGATCGTGTGGCTGCCTTAATCGATGCGGGTGTGGATGTGCTGGTGGTCGACACCGCACACGGACATTCGCAAGGTGTATTAGATCGCGTGCATTGGATCAAAAAGAATTTTCCGCACATGCAAGTGATCGGTGGCAATATCGCTACCGCCAAAGGTGCTACAGCATTAGTAGAAGCAGGAGCGGATGCGGTGAAAGTAGGCATTGGCCCTGGATCCATTTGCACTACGCGTATTGTGACTGGCGTGGGCGTGCCGCAAATCTCGGCGATCTCTAATGTAGCTGAAGCATTAGCAGGTCTTAATATTCCGCTTATTTCCGATGGCGGCATTCGTTTTTCAGGCGATGTGTGCAAAGCACTCGCTGCAGGTGCGCATGTTGTTATGTTAGGAAGTTTGTTTGCAGGCACCGATGAAGCGCCGGGTGAAGTGGAATTATATCACGGGCGTACTTATAAATCGTATCGCGGTATGGGTTCACTAGGTGCAATGACACAAGGATCCAGCGATCGTTATTTTCAAGAGAACACTAAAATGTCAGATAAATTAGTGCCAGAAGGTATCGAAGGACGAGTGCCGTATAAAGGCAGTTTGCAAGCAGTGATTCATCAATTATTAGGTGGGCTGCGTTCCGGCATGGGGTATACCGGTTGTGCGACGATTGATGAGTTGCGTACGAAAGCGGAATTTGTGCAAGTGACAGCAGCGGGAATGCGCGAGAGTCATGTGCATGATGTTGATATTATTAAAGAATCACCGAATTATCAGGTGGATAAAGAATAGGATCATAAAAATGAAAACACTCAAAGAACGAATTTTAATCATTGATTTTGGATCACAATACACACAACTCATTGCACGCCGCGTGCGTGAATGCGGTGTTTACTGCGAAATTTACTCAACCGATCACAGCGAGCAAGAAATAAAAGCATTTAATGCGAGCGGTATTATTTTGTCAGGCAGCCCTGAATCGACGACTGAAACCCATACACCACGTGCGGCTGAAATCATTTTTAAATTAGGTTGCCCGGTATTAGGTATTTGTTATGGTATGCAAACCATGGCGATGCAGTTGGGTGGTAAAGTAGAAAATTGCACTAAAAAAGAATTTGGTTACGCACAATTAAAGATCCATGGCCACAGTCAATTATTAAATGGCATCGAAGATCATGTGGATGCAAATGGCAACGCGTTATTAGATGTGTGGATGAGCCACGGCGATCAAGTCAGTGCACTGCCCGATGGTTTTCGCGTTATTGCTGACACCAGTAATACACCAATTGCAGCGATGGCCGATGATAAACGGCATTTTTATGGTATACAATTTCACCCCGAAGTGACACATACATTACAAGGAATGCGCATATTAGAACGTTTTGTGCATGATATTTGTGGCTGCAAAAAAGATTGGACAGCCAACAAGATTTTAGAAAATACCTTAGCAGAATTGCGCGAGCAAGTGGGCAGCGACGAAGTTATTTTAGGGTTGTCGGGTGGGGTGGATTCTTCCGTGGTCGCTGCGTTATTGCATAAGGTGATCGGCAAACAATTAACGTGTGTGTTTGTTGATCATGGTTTATTACGAAAAAATGAATCCGCTGAAGTGATGCGTATTCTCGGTGAACATTTTGGCATTACTATTATTCAGGTCGATGCTGCCGATCGCTTTTTAGCTGCCTTAAAAGGTGTGAATGATCCTGAACAAAAACGCAAAGTTGTCGGCAAATTATTTATTGATGAATTCGAAACCGTGGCCAACCAGCGTAAAAATGTTAAATGGTTGGCGCAAGGCACTATTTATCCGGATGTCATTGAATCCGCACGCACGCATTCTGGCAAAGCGCATGTGATCAAATCGCATCATAATGTGGGTGGTTTACCCGAAAATATGAAGTTGAAATTACTCGAACCATTACGTTTATTGTTTAAAGACGAAGTGCGCAAATTAGGTTTGGAATTAGGGTTACCCTATGATTCCATCCATCGCCATCCGTTTCCTGGCCCTGGTTTGGCGGTGCGTATTCTCGGCGAAGTGCGTGCAGATTATGTGAAAACGCTGCAAAAAGCCGACGCGATTTTTATAGAAGAATTGCGTGCGCACGATTTATATCACAAAGTCAGCCAAGCATTTGCAGTATTCCTTCCGATTAAATCGGTGGGCGTGGTGGGTGACGCACGCCAATATGCACACGTGATCGCACTGCGTGCGGTAGAAACCACTGATTTCATGACCGCACATTGGGCACATTTACCGCACGACTTTTTAGGTAAGGTTTCTAACCGTATCGTCAACGAAGTTCCTGATGTCTCCCGCGTGGTTTATGACATTTCGGGTAAGCCCCCTGCGACTATTGAGTGGGAGTAAGGATCGATTAGCTGCCCGACAACCCCGCTCGGGCATGACAACCATAACGTGCTTCTTTAATATTTCCTTAAGGTTTTCTTAAGGTTTCTGTGTTAGGATAACATTCGTTTTTTTGCCAATGGCTCTGAATTCACCAATGGTGGGGTTATCCCATCCTTAATATAAGGAGAAACTGTTTTATGTTTAGTTCGCCGAAACCTATCGAAAAATTTATAAAATTAAAATATCCATCATCGGAGCAAAAAAGCAGCGATATTTTGAGCGCTTTGGGACTTCGCAGTCCTAATGAAGCCATCAAACAACTATTAGCACGACCACTAAGAGATAATAAGGGTAAAGTGATAGATCTTGCTCATGCTGCTAAATTAGTAGCTCCCGAAATTATGGCAAATCTGCAATCCGGGCAATGGCAAGACCAGGAAGGGCAACGATTATGGGGAATAGTAAAAGGTCTGCAAGCTAAAACGCCAATAGCGCTATCTTTCGAACAAGCACGTGCCTTATTGGCTGCAAAAGTTGCACTGAATAAATATTGTCATCAACCCGCGACCTTCGAGCGCTTTATCAAAGAACGTTTTGGTAAAAGTGATTGGAGTCCTTTTATTCACAAAGGAATGGTAGATGAATATCCCACTTCTTCTATTGATCTTTTAGCTGAAATCGTAAGAAAAGAAATTTTTGTTTGGGACACAGAATTTATTGGCGGCAAGCAATTGGAATTACAACATCGTTATTTTAAACCCGGCAAAGTAGACGGAGTTATTCATCTTTTGCGCCAAGGTGTTTCTTTTTTTCTCCCACTTGATGTGGATTTATCTGCAGAAGTTATAAGAGATGATAGTAGCCACCAGTTGAAGCGAGTAGGCAGTCGTTCTAAATTCATAGCCAATACCGGCATAGATATTGAGGATAATGATAAATTATTACAGTTATATCGCAGTAACTCTACCTATGGAGTTATGCGTCCTGGTACTGATGAGGCGGCAAAAAAACGTTCAGAGAAAAATAAACACGGCAAGCGTACGCATGCGCCCAAAGGCATGAACGTTCATGGCAAATCAGATTGCAATTCACTGATCCCTAAAAATGCAAAACGCAGTAAAGCTGCTTTTGCGTCGTATGCTAGTGAGGTTGATCGCATAAAAAAACTTGCCCAATTACAGGCGGAGAATGCAGAGGCTTTACGTATTGGAGAAGTGTCAATTCAAGCTGCTAATAAAGATATCGCCACAGCACTGCGAGAGATAAAATCGTTATCCTCTCCGCCGCAAAAAAATGACAAAGAAAAGAAAATTATTGCATTGGAAGCAAAAATCCAACGGGATAATGATAAGCAATATTCCGTCGAACAAAAGGTAATAATTGGTGAAAATGTAGTTTTTGGTTTTAATGATAAGAACGGCGATCCCATTTGCGCTGGTAATCAGCCAATTTATGCAATACAGAAGGACAACCATTGGTATAAATGTAATGTGGTGACGCAGGAAGTAGAAGATAAAATTTATATGCCCCCTGCAGATGCAACCCAAGAAGAGTATGTCGTTATGGGATGCCAAGAATGGGAATATAACAATCATGATTGTGTTGTTGAGTCGAGACAACTTTGTTTAACAGGCGACAACGATAAGCTTTTTGAAGCAACCGCGCGCGAATATCCGATGTTGATCAACCATGAAGGGATCAGTATCGGTGGTCAAATATATGTGATGTCAGCTATGCCAACGGATTTTACCGGCTATCAAAATTGTTATATTTTTATTAAATCACCAGCACGCTTAGTTCACATACAAGAGAGTAAAGAAGTCCCACTTAATCTAGATGACGCTAGCTTTGATGTTTTAGCGGCAGGATTAGAAAACGCTGATATTGTCAGCGAATTTATTCCATTGCAAGCCGTATTCCCTGAGGACTCTTCTACTTTAGCGAAATTTTGGGCGCTGATTGCAAACAATAATCCAGCACATCAGACTAAAGTAGCTGGAAAAAAATATTTAACGCAAGACGAGTATAAAGATTTAGTATTGCAAGATAAAAAACAAGAAGCGGCTCGGTTTATCGCAGAACATTTAATTCAATTTTGCAAAGAAAAGCGTAACAAATTTAAAACTTCTAATTTAGGTTATGTTGATGCACTAGGGATGGCGTTAACAATTTGTCAAAAATTGGAGACACAACGTTCAATATGTCATGGTAGTGAAGACAATAACCGTTGGGCGCAACCATTCGGGCCTGGGATGATGCGTATCATCTCGCCGGAACTGCAATCTGCAGATCTCACGGGCGCAGTTGTTTCCCGGCCTATTACTCCACGCGAGTCGAAAGCTGAAGCGATAGAAGGAGAAATGGCAACAATAGATTATATGAACAAACTGGATGCCAAAGGGTATGAATGTGCTCCTAACCCAGAGTGGGGTTGGCAGCGGGATAAAACCGGAAAATTATATAAACCTTCTTATCAATTCGACTACAAAGCTCTCCACGACAATATTTTGAAATTAAAAGGTAAACTGGCGGATCTGGAGCAGGAGCCGGATGAGGTATTGGCTGATCTGAGTGAAGCAATAACAGATGATGAAAATAAGCCTTTATTAGCTGGAGATCAAAAAGTTGATCCGATTGAAAAAGTTAGCAATGCAACTAAATTGTTTGCCGAGATGCAAGCAGCCGCGTCGACAGCATCCTTGGATGCAGACGAAATACAGAAAGTTACTCGTCAGCTTAAGGCCGCTGAAATGTTTTTGGAACAAAAATTTGCTTTGGATGGTTTGGAATTAGCGCCACAATTTGTTTTTGTAGAAGATAGAAACATGTGTCTTTTTAGACGTAATTTTATCGGCGAAAACCAGCAAGAGTCACACAGTGACTACTACGTGGATGATACTGAAGATCCTATCGAACAAGCATTTTGGGAGCTTGAAAGGAATCATTTCAGACCAGATGTCATGCAGCTTATAAGAGAAATAGCGGTTGACTGGCAAACGCGGTTAGAAATACCAAGATGTGAAGAAGAGTTAAGGCGCAAAGTAGATGCCTACAGCGAACTTACTTATAGCGACCAACAATCTCCGGCGATAGCCCAGCCTTTACTGAACTATGAGAATACTAAATTAGCAGCGCAGAGAGCAGCGCGGGCAAAGCCCAAGCAGGAGAATCAGGATCAGCTTTCAGCACAAAGTGAACCACAAGCCAGTGAGGTTTCGTCGGTTTCTAATGTAGTAACTAGCCCGCTTACTAGCCCCACCACCCAACCTAAGAGAGTAATCTTTAAGGCGGTTTTGGTTATTGATCCAGCATCCGGCTTATCTCAGGTAGCTGAAGAGGGAGGTGAATCGGTTCATTTATTGTCGCCTGGTGGTCATTCATCAAGCCAGCCTGCAAGTCGCCAAGGCAGCCGAAGAGGTAGTGTTAATGTTGAGTTATCAGGTAACCCAAATGCTTTGACATCCCACATCGGTACTAGCGGCGGAGCTAATAGGCGTCCGCCAGCCACTAATACGGCGGCTAGCACGGCTACTCCGCCGTCTGCACCAACTCACTCGAGTAAGTGTTGTGTTCTCTTGTAGGACTATTGGGACTTGAAGTGAGGCATTGCAAAGAGTAGTATGATTAAAGTTACTTTTAAGGTGGATAAATTATGCCTGATTTTTTTTACAACGATGCCAAGCTTACCGGGTTCAAAGAAAGCTATAAAGGCAAGCATGAGGGTATTTTAGCCTCCAACGAAGGCTATTTACATCAGATAGTAGATACTTCTGTTGCAATTATCCAAAGCGTGTATGACTATTACTGGAAGAAAAACCATAATTTTGCAGAGGCTGTTCAAATTGTTGATTTACTGATCGGTATTAATAAACGAAATGAAGCACCAGAAGGTTTGTCAAAGGAACTTCATGGCGTTAGAAAGGCATTAAGCACTCGATTTCCAGGTGACGCACTTACTGCTCCGCAAGCGGAGTTAACTTTGCATCAGGAAGGAAACCAACTTGCACTTGACGTTGCAAAACTTCATACATTGAGTGCTGCTAAATCTGTAGGTAGTTTAGATGAGCTTAATCTTGCTAGTGTCGGCGGTGAATTAAAAGGCGCTGCAAAAAAACAACAATTAATCAAAGAAATTCATGATTTTTTTGGGCTTATTTTGCAGCAAATCAAAGCACAAGATTTGGAAGTGTTAAGAAGTACTTATCTTTCTGATGCCGTATCTGTGGCATCAAGCAGTTTAAGTAGAGCATCCGTTGGGTCAACTGATGACGACGCATCAAGAAGTATGAGTAGGGCGAGCTGGGTGTCTACCAGTTCGATAAGCCAGGCGTCTGAAGGCGCAAGTAGTTTAAGTAGATCATCTAGTAGATTGTCAATCGGTTCAGCGAGTCAGAATTCTTCTAATAGTTCTGATGATGCTGCAGATAAAAAATTAAGTAGAATATCTAGCGAGTCAGAGATAGAAGTATCTAAAACTTCGAAACCAGTAACACTGAAAGCAGCGGCTGTTGTAGTTGTCTCAGCAACTGATAGCCCAGTTAATAACGTAGCCTACAGCGATCCGGTTCCATCATTGTCTCAACGCTTTAAGGACAAATGGGACAGGTTTAAGCACTTATTCGATCATTCTACTCCTACCCAAGTTAATACTCATGCCACAGCTCCAACTTCCAAGCCGGCGCCCCGGGTAACCCACTAGCCCGTTGCCTTTGAAGACCTATCAGGTAATGATTCAGCAACAATTCAAAGCCAATAAAATACCGATGATTTATGGTTTCCGACATAAGTCATTCAACTGACACCGCTATTTACAAATTTGTACTACAATGAATAAAAGGCCCTCGGAGAGGGCAAGTCATTGGCTGTATGGTTCGTAAGGAAAATATGAAAAAGGCCACCTCAATCATATTAACAGGAAGCCTGCCCCTCATCTTGGGGGCAGCGGTTATTCTTGGGTGGTATGGGCATATCTCAATGTTGATACCTGTTATGCCTGGCGGCGTGAATATGGTGTTCAATACGGCACTATGTTTTGTGTTGGCAGGTTTTGCCGTGTTGATGGCGCAACTGCCTGCACAGCCCAGTAAATACAGTAATATCATCATCGGTGTTGCACTTATCCTTATCGCGGGTTTGACGATCTGCCAAGATATATTTCATTTCTCACTTGGCATCGATGAATTGTTTATGAAAGTTTGGTTACACGATCAAAGTTCATTTCAAGGTCGTATGGGTGGCGACACTTCTACCGCATTTATTTTAGCCGGGGTCACGTTCATTTTATTGCCCTTCAGCAAAAAAAAATGGATTGCTACATTGGTGCAAGCACTTATTTTTTGTGTTTTCTTATTAGGCATATCCGCCTTGTTGGGTTATTTGTTGAAGATTGAATTTCTTTATCGTTGGTCGCGGTATACATGGATGTCGGTGCACACGGCCGTTGGTCTTACGGTGTTAGCGCTGGGTTTATGGTCTTTATGGAGCCGTAGCGAAGGTTATGAAATTTTATATAACGGCAAAGAAGATAAAAAGATTTTACTCTTTAGTTGTATTATTTTATTTTCAATTGCGTTGTTGGCGGGGTTATCGGGTTTTGCTATTGCCGTGCAATACGAAAATATGAGTGTTAATGATTCTTTCAACCAACAATTAGCCATTGTGTTGCCAATCATGTTGTTGGCGATCATCATGGGTATGGTATTGCTTTATAAACAAATGACGCACTTGATTCATAAAGCGATACATTCAGAGCGCCATGCTAAAATCACCGATGTATTGCTGCAAGCCAATGAAGAACGGTTAAATGCGATCATTGATCATGCAACAGTAGGTATGGCGATTGCCTCACGCGATGGCAAATGGATAAAAGTAAACCCGGCTTTATGCAAATTATTAGCTTATAAACACGATGAACTTTTGAAGGTAGGTTTTCAAGCGATTGCCAGCAATGAAAACACGAGCGGCGATTTAGAAATCATTCAACAAATGTTAGCTAATGAAATCACCGATCATCAAAGTGAACGATTGCATCTGCAAAAAAATGGCGCCGCCATTTGGTTATCGGTACATTTTTCTATTTTGCACAGCGCTAATAAAGAGCCGCTCTGCTTTATTGTGCAAGTTCAAAATATTACTTCGCAAAAAGCAGCTGAAAATAAGCTGAATTATATTGCTTATCATGATCAACTCACGGGCTTACCTAACCGTGCGCAATTAGAACCTGTATTTAATAAAGCCATTGCTACTGCACAGCGTCATCGACAAAAATTAGGGGTACTGTTATTAAATTTAGATCACTTTAAAGAAATTAATGATAGGTTAGGCCAAGACAATGGTGATTTGTTATTAAAGGCAGTAGCAGAGCGCTTGAGTACTTGTGTGCGTGGTGCCGATATTATCGCCCGCTTAGGCGGTGATGAGTTTGTATTAATACTCACAGAAGTTATTACCTTTGAAAATATTGTGACGGTGGTAGATAGGATTTATTTGGCCCTATCTGAGCCCATTGTCATTAAAGGCAAAAAAGCCACTGTTACTGCAAGTATTGGTATTAGTTGTTATCCTTTCGATGGTGAAGATGCGCCAATGCTGTTAAAAAATGCCGGTTTAGCATTAAAATATGCTAAGGCGAATGGGCGCAAAACGCACCAGTTTTATAGTGCGATGGCTTAGGGTATAATGTTTAAATCATGCTTAATACACACATCTTAGAAATATTATTACTCGCCGGTTTTGCCGCTGGTTTTGTCGATAGCATCGCCGGTGGTGGTGGCTTGATCTCATTGCCAGTTTTATTAGCACTGGGTGTGCCGCCACATTATGCGTTGGGCACGGGCAAATTGGCGAGTACGATGGGTTCCCTCACTGCTACACGTGCTTTTATCAAAAAACGAATTTTTAATCCCGTGTTGTGGAAAGCAACCATTGTTGCCACTTTGATGGGTGCAATTTTAGGCGTTGCGCTTTCGCAATTAGTTTCGGCAGAACATTTGAAACAAATCATTCCTTTTGTCATCGTGATGGTGGCTGTTTATATGTTATTTTTTGCGCCGCGAAAAACAGCGCAATTGTCGACACCCTATACGTTTAAACCCGCTGTTAAATCAGGCTCGATAATTGGGATCATTTTGGGTTGCTACGATGGTTTTATGGGCGCAGGTGTTGGTAGCTTTTGGACAACGACAGTGATGGCGATATATAAACTAGATTTATTGACCGCAAGCGCCGTGGCGCGTGTGATGAATTTTGTCAGCAATATTACCGCGTTAATTGTTTTTGCGTTATTTCACAAAGTGCATTACATCATCGGTTTATCGATGGGCATTGGCTTCATTATCGGCACACAAATCGGCGCGCATATGGCCATCCGCTTTGGCGCAAAATTTATCAAACCGATTTTCCTGACCGTGGTGCTCATGGTCGCTGGGCATTTAATGTGGGCGCAGATCTAAATAATAATCCCTATCGGTATCTTTTTATCAAAAACCTGCTATAATATCATAAAGCATCCTTATCGGGATCATTGTGATTATTAAAACTATGGCCATTAAAACCGCAAAAGATTTTGGCAAATTAATTAGAACTATGCGCAAGAAAAGTGGTTTAACACAAGTAGATTTAGCTGCTGCTTCGGGTGTTGGCACGCGCTTTGTGCGTGAATTGGAAAAAGGCAAACCCAGTTGCCAGCTTGAAAAAGCGTTATTAGTTGCGCAAATGCTCGGCATTAAACTAGAGGCAACTCTTCCCACGATCGAAGAGTAAAATGCATGAATAAAAAACAACTTTCAGTGCGCTTAAATGGAAAACCCATCGGCATTCTTGAGCAATTGCTCGATGGTAAATTGACATTTAATTATAACAACATAGCGCAACAAGCTATTTCTATCAGTATGCCGATCCGTGAACAGCCGTATGGTCAAATTGCCTGCCAAGCTTTTTTTGGCGGTTTGTTACCTGAAAGTGAATCTGCTAAAAAAATGATTGGAAAAATTTATGGTGTAAGTCCTAATAATATTTTTTCATTATTAAATTTGATAGGTGCTGACTGCGCTGGTGCTATTTCTTTTCACGCAATGGATGAACCAATTCAAACACAGAATTTTTTTCCACTCGAAGGTAAAATTATTAGTGAAGATAATCTTTATGAGCATATTCGCGCACTGCCTAAAAAACCACTTTTTATTGGTGTAGAAGGTTTGCGTTTATCGCTTGCAGGGGTGCATGATAAAGCGGCTGTTTGTTTGATTGATAATAAAATTGCGCTTGCTACGCATGGTTGCCCAACCACACATATTCTAAAACCTGCAGTGCCAGAGTTTGAAGGTATTGTAGAGAATGAATATTTTTGTCTTAAAGTAGCAGCGCGCGTTGGTTTACCAGTTCCAGCTGTTGAAATCAGACAGATAAAAGATATTTCTTTTTTGCTTATTGAAAGATTTGATCGAAAAATTCAGCAACAACAGATTGAACGTATTCATCAAGAAGATTTCTGTCAAGCACTTGGTGTTGTTTCCACCAAAAAATATCAAAATGAAGGTGGCCCAAATTTCAAACAATGCTTTTCTCTGTTAGATAATACCACTCAACCCGCAGTTGATCGTAATTTGTTGGCAGCAGGATTGGTATTTAATTTTTTAATAGGCAATATGGACGCACATGGAAAGAATTTTTCTTTGTTATATAAAACGCCGTCTCAAATAAGTTTAGCTCCTTTCTATGATCTAATTTGCACACGTGTTTACCCTGCATTAGCCGCTAAAATGGCCATGAAAATCGGTAGTCAGTATAGTGCAGAAAATATTCTCCCCAGGCATTGGCAACAACTTTGCCAAGAGGTTAATTATAGCTACCCTGCGTTAGTGCGATTAATCAAAAAACAGGCGGAATTGATACTGCAAGCCGCAGAAACGGAAAGAGATAGCTTCATTCAAGCCAGCCAAAAAACTCAGTTTATAGACAAAATCATAAAGATTTTGGAGCGAAATATTTCGAGGGTTGTAGCTACAGTTCCATAATTACGTCAATCGTTTTCTCAGCCAGAAGCATAGGGGTCAAGTCTCTACCATAGCAATGCCGATTAATATCTCATGTCGGATCCGCTCAGCCAGTTCCTCAAAAAACATGGGTGTTAATCTGCCAACAAAAACTGGAAATCATGAACTATAATAGCTGAGCTTGATCCGACCTACTTATGGGTAATGATATGGTAGAGACTTGACCCCTTTCCTCTTCCCAAAATCCCGTTATAATCATCCCTTTTCACGGGAGTATTTTATGGGTCAACACACACCGTTTTACGACCAACATTTGTTGGCTAATGCCAAAATCGTCGATTTTGCTGGTTGGGATATGCCGTTGCATTACGGCTCGCAGATCGATGAGCATAACAAAGTGCGGCAAGATGCCGGTATGTTCGATGTTTCCCATATGGCGGTGGTCGATGTGCACGGTCAGCAAGCGCAGGCCTATCTTGAGCATTTATTGGCCAACAATGTTGCGCGGTTACAGCCTGGCAAAGCGCTATATAGCTGTATGCTCAATGAACAAGGGGGTGTGATCGATGATTTAATCGTTTATTATATCGCGCCTGGTTCTTACCGTTTGGTGGTCAATGCGGGTACGCGTACTAAAGATTTGGCGTGGTTGAATAAACAAGCGGCCAACTATGCGGTAACGATTAAAGAGCGCACTGATTTAGCGATGTTGGCGATTCAAGGTCCACAAGCACGTGAAAAAACCTTAAAAGTACTCGATAAAGCCGTGCAAGAAGCCGCCAGCCAGCTAAAACCTTTTAATTTTGTTGAGCACCAAGGTTGGTTTATTGCGCGAACCGGTTATACTGGCGAAGATGGTTTTGAGATCATCTTGCCTGCGCAAGCAGCAGTAAAGTTTTGGCAAGCGCTGGTTTTGGTGGGGGTGCACCCCGCTGGTCTAGGCGCACGCGATACCCTGCGTTTAGAAGCAGGCTTGAATCTGTATGGCGCGGACATGGATGAAACCGTCACACCGTTAGAATCGAATTTAACCTGGACAGTGGCGTTTGAACCTAAAGAGCGTCAATTTATCGGCCGTGCGGCATTAGAAAAACAGCAACAAAATGCTACGCGACAAATGGTTGGTTTAGTGTTAGAAGAACGTGGTGTGCTACGTGGGCACCAAAAAGTGATTTTGGAAGGGAAGGGCGAAGGCGAAATTACCAGTGGTACTTTTTCCCCCACATTAGGACATGCCGTGGCGTTGGCGCGTATTCCTGCTGGCGATCACACGCATTGTGATGTAGTGATCCGCGATAAATTAGTGCCAGTGCGCATTGTGAAACCGCCGTTTGTGCGCAATGGCAAAAAAGTTTTTAAATAGTTATTTAAGAGGAATTTATATGAGCCAAATACCAACCGATTTAAAATACACCGAAACCCACGAATGGGTGCGCATCGATGACGAAGGCGTAGCCACCGTCGGCATTACTGATCATGCACAAGGATTATTGGGCGATGTAGTGTATATCGAACTACCCGAAATCGACAGCGAAATTAATTCTGAAGATGAAATCGGTGTGGTTGAATCTGTTAAAGCCGCAGCTGATGTTTATAGCCCGCTCGGCGGCACCGTCGTTGAAATTAACGAAGCGTTAGCCGGTGCACCGCAATTAATTAACACCGACCCTTACGGCGAAGGTTGGTTATTTCGCATTCAAGTCGATGATGAAGATGAATTAAAAGAATTATTAGATGCCGATCATTACGCAGAAACCGTTGCCGCTGAGGAACACTAATGCCATTTATTCCGCACACCGAAAAAGACATCAAAGAAATGTTAGCAGCGATCGGCACGGATTCGATACGTAATCTATTTGATGAAATTCCCGCTAATTTATTGGCCAAAGAATTAAAAAACATTCCGCATGGCATGAGCGAAATGGATTTAGGACGTTTGCTGCAAACGCTCGCCGATCAAAATAAAAATGGTTTAAATTTTATTGGTGCAGGTGCATATGAACATCATATTCCTGCGGCGGTGTGGGACATCACCAGTCGCGGCGAATTTTTAACCGCGTATACACCCTATCAAGCGGAAGCGAGCCAAGGCACATTACAATTGTTGTATGAATATCAAACCATGATCGCTAGTTTATGCGGCATGGAAGTGGCTAACGCTTCTTTATACGATGGCGCAACTGCATTGGCGGAAGCGGTTTTAATGGCGGCACGTTCTAATAAAAATTCTAAATCACATCGTGTATTAATGCCAATGACAGTGCACCCAGCCTATCGCGCAGTAGTGAAAGCGATTGCCGGTACACAAAATATTGAATTAATCGAATTACCGTATTGCACGGAAGGCGGGCATATTTTGCCAGCGTCGTTGCAACGTTTTGCTGATCAAGACATTACCGCATTAATTATTCCGCAACCGAATTTTTTTGGTGTGCTAGAAGAAGTAGATGCGCTAACCGATTGGGCAAAGAAAAAAAACGCCTTAGTGATTGCCGTAGTTAACCCGATGTCATTAGCGTTATTAAAAGAACCTGGGCAATGGGGTGAAAGTGGCGCAGATATCGTGTGTGGCGAAGGCCAACCGTTGGGCGTGCCGTTAGCATCCGGTGGTCCGTATTTCGGATTTTTATGTTGTAAACAAGAATTTGTGCGTCAAATGCCAGGGCGTATCGTCGGCCGCACCGTTGATCTCGATGGCAAAGAAGGTTTTGCTTTAACGTTGCAAGCGCGCGAACAACATATTCGCCGCGCCAAAGCGACTTCTAATATTTGCACTAACCAAGGTTTGTTAGTCACCGCAGCGACTATTTATATGAGCTTGCTGGGGCCAGAAGGCTTAAAACGCGTCGCCGCGATGTGCCATGAAAATACCCAACTTTTAGTGGAAAAACTCACCAAAGTCGCTGGCGTTGAATTAGTTTTTAACCGGCCTTATTTCCACGAAGCGGTGTTGCGTTTCACCAAACCTGTGCAAGCCGTATTAAAAGAATTAGCACACGCGGGTATTCAAGGTGGTTACGCATTAGCGGATGATTATCCTGAATTGGGTGAAACGTTATTAGTGTGTGCGACCGAAACTAAAACGGCGGAAGATTTGGATGCGTATCAGAAACATTTGAAAGAGTGTCATTGCGAGGAGCGAAGCGACGTGGAGGCTTTAAGTATATGATCAAACATATCGTCTTACTAAAATTTAAAAAAGATTCTTCGCAGCAAAAAATCGATGCTGTTTTTAAAGCCATCGAAGATTTGCGTAAAACAATCCCAGAAATTCAATCATTTGCTTGCGGCGCTTATAACAGCCCAGAAGGGTTAAACAGAGATTATAGCCACGGATTTATTATGGAGTTTCGTAATGCTGCGGAGCGTGATAAATATTTAGTACACCCAGAACATGTGCGTGTGGCTTCCGATATTGTGATGCCCGCGGTCACTGATGGTATTAACTCAGCACTTGCTTTTGATTTTTAAACAATTAATTCAGAAAATTTACTATGCTAATCTTCAATCTTAGTCAATCAACACGTAAAGCTGGCGCCATAGTGCCACAGCAAATGCCTGCACTCAAAGGTATTCCGGCACAACTGATGCGCAAAACCAAACCGCTGCTGCCAGAAGTTTCTGAGCTGCAAGTGGTGCGGCATTACACGCAACTATCACAAAAGAATTTTTCTATCGACACGCATTTTTATCCGCTGGGTTCGTGCAGCATGAAATACAATCCACGTGCTGCGCATCGTTTGGCATCGTTGCCAGGATTTTTAAATCGGCATCCGTTGTTGCCAGAAGAATATAGCCAAGGTTATTTATATTGTGTGTACGAATTGCAAGAAATCTTAAAAGAAATTACCGGAATGCAAGGGGTATCGCTGACGCCAATGGCGGGCGCACAAGGTGAATTTGCTGGCGTGGCGATGATTCGTGCCTATCATTTAGCGCGTGGCGATAACAATCGTACCGAATTTTTAGTGCCTGATGCGGCACACGGGACTAACCCAGCATCTGCCGTGATGTGTGGTTATAAAGTGCGGGAAATTCCCACTAATGCGGAAGGCGATGTGGATATTGCTGCTTTAAAAGCTGCAGTAGGCCCACAAACCGCAGGCATTATGTTGACGAACCCATCGACATTGGGTGTGTTTGAAAGAAACATCGAAGAAATTGCACGCATCGTGCATCAAGCCGGTGGTTTGTTATATTACGATGGTGCAAATTTAAATGCGATTCTTGGTAAAGTAAAACCCGGTGCGATGGGTTTTGATGTGATGCATATTAATTTACACAAAACATTTGCCACACCACACGGTGGTGGTGGACCAGGCGCAGGCCCCGTTGCTGTGGGTGCGCGTTTAGTGCCGTATTTGCCAATACCAACGGTGGCTAAAGAAAAAAATCATTACCGCTGGTTGACGCAAAAAGATTGTCCACAAAGCATCGGGCGGTTGTCTGCATTTATGGGTAATGGCGGTATTATTTTGCGTGCATTTCTTTACGCGCGTTTGTTGGGGCGCGAGGGTTTAGTGCGTGTCGCAGAATTTGCGACGTTAAATGCCAATTATTTATTAGCACGTTTGCGGGCGGTGGGCTTCCAACCAGCATTTGCTAAACGTCGTGCTTCGCATGAATTTATTTTGACATTAAGTAAATTAGCGAAAGAGCAAAAAGTAAATGCAATGGATGTTGCCAAACGCTTACTCGATTATGGTTTTCATGCGCCTACCACTTATTTCCCGTTGTTAGTACCAGAATGTTTGTTGATTGAGCCGACAGAAACAGAAAGCAAAGAAGAGCTCGATGCATTTGTAGCTGCGATGCAAAAAATTCTGGCCGAAGCGATGACTGATCCTGCTAAAGTGCAGGGCGCACCCTATACTTTACCCGTGCGGCGTTTAGATGATGTGAAAGCAGCACGTGAATTGGATTTGGTGTGGCGCGAGAAATAACAAACCGGTTATATTTTTTTTGATCCCCTCTCCCCCTGGGAGAGGGTTAGGGTGAGGGAATATGCTCAGCTTACCAACACGACTCTGGCGCGTTACTTTATATTCCATGGCAGGATTTAAAGCCGCGTTTCGCTATGAATGGGCGTTCCGCTTAGAGCTTGCTATTTGTGTTATCGCGATTCCATTAGGGTTATATCTAGGCGCAACACTCATCCAAAAAATCTTATTAGTCAGCTCACTCTTATTAATTTTGATCGTTGAACTAATCAACTCAGCCATAGAAACGGTGATAGATCGTATTAGCCTCGATCATCACGAATTATCAGGGCAAGCCAAAGATATTGGCTCCGCCGCCGTTTTTATGAGTGTGATAAATGCTTTATTTATTTGGATTACAATATTAGTGTTTAAGTAGCCACCTCAGCCTGCTTGT
>Ga0206983_107_pt1 | contig 105424 bp, 85 predicted proteins | sample Alteio_BWMinCont_15_FD_153306 | JGI IMG/M metagenome (GOLD analysis project Ga0206983, IMG submission 153306) | Enriched cells from forest soil in Barre Woods Harvard Forest LTER site, Petersham, Massachusetts, United States -... | ecosystem: Environmental > Terrestrial > Soil > Temperate forest >... | reverse complement strand
CGTTCTTTTCTTTATATTATCGAAACAACCGGTTATCAAGCATTGCCAATAATTGCGGTGTTAGCTTTTCTCATTGGTGTGGTTGTGGCTTATCAGATGGGCGTGCAACTACGCTCCTATGGTGCAAATATTTTTATCGTCGAATTATTAGGTATGTCGGTATTGCGTGAATTCGGCCCATTGTTAACAGCTATCATGGTGGCAGGCCGCACTGGTTCAGCATTCACGGCACAACTGGGCACGATGAAATTAAACGAAGAAATTGACGCATTAAACACCATGGGCGTTACGCCAGCGGAACTGTTGATTTTACCACGCATTGCCGGATTATTTATCGCACTGCCATTGCTGACAGTTTGGGCAGATATTTTTGGTATTTTTGGCGGTATGGTGATGGCAAAGAGTATGTTGCATATCAGCTGGTATGATTTTTTAATGCGTTTTCAGCAACAAATAACCGTGAAAACTTTATTGGTTGGCTTAGGTAAAACGCCTGCTTTTGCCTTATTAATTGCTGCCATTGGTTGTTATCAAGGTATGCAAGTGCAAGGTGGGGCTGATAGCGTGGGTAAACAAACCACAAAGAGCGTGGTGCAGGCCATCTTTTTTATTCTGGCGGCTGATGCCATTTTCTCTGTGTTATTCAGCGAGCTAGGCATATGACCGCAGCAGACGAAAACATCATTGAATTAAAAGATTTAAAAATCTGCTTAGCCGGTGCTTGGGTACATAATGGATTAAATTTAACGGTAAAGCGGGGAGAAATATTAGCGATCGTCGGGGGTAGTGGCGCAGGTAAGTCGGTACTATTGCGTGAAATATTAATGCTACAACCGCCAACATCGGGATCAGTGCGTATTTTTGGTGAAGAAATCATGAAGCTAGACCTTAAACAATTAATAGCCATACAACGACGTTGGGGCGTTTTGTTTCAACAGTGTGCTTTATTTAGTTCCTTAACTACACTAGAAAATATCGCTTTTCCTTTGCGTGAATTAACCCATCTTCGCCCTAAAGATATTCAAGAATTAGCAATGTTAAAATTATTAGCTGTTGGTCTTTCTGCCGATAGTGCTCCTAAATATCCCAATGAATTAAGCGGTGGTATGCAAAAAAGAGCGGCATTGGCGCGTGCTTGTGTGCTTGATCCTGAATTACTTTTTTTGGATGAGCCTAGCTCTGGCTTAGACCCTGAAAGCGCTGCGGCATTTGACGAACTCGTGTTAAACTTACATGCCACTTTAGGCCTGACTATAGTAATGGTCACCCATGATTTAGATAGTTTATGGCAAGTTACTGATCGGGTGGCATTTTTAGGTGAAGGGCGTATTCTTGAGGTTGCGCCGATGGAAGAGTTAGTAAAATCATCGCAACCCATGATAAAAGAATATTTTACCGGCCCTCGTGGGCGCGTAACAGCAAAGATATACGAAAATAAATCGACGGAATAAAGTTTATGGAAACAAAAATTAATTACGCAGTAGTGGGCGCTTTTGTTATCATTCTTATTGCTGCTTTAATGCTTGGTATTATTTGGCTTTCAGCCGGATTCTCGACCGAAAAATATTCATTTTATGTAGTGCATATGGAAGAAGCAGTCACCGGTTTAAGTTTAGATTCACCGGTAAAATATAATGGTGTAGATGTAGGGACTATCGGTAAAATTCGCTTAAATCCACGCAACCCGAATCAAGTGGATTTGCTCCTCAAAATTAAAGATGGCACTCCTATTACTGAAGGCACACGTGCGATGCTTAATACGCAGGGTTTAACCGGAATAGCCTATCTTAACTTACGCGGTGATGCAGTTAATACTAAACCATTGTTGGCAAAACCAGGGCATCGTTTTCCGGTTATTCCAACTGCACCTTCATTAATGATGCGTTTAGATACCACGCTGAGTGCATTAAGCAACAATATTCAGAGTGTCAGCGACCGCGTTAACCAACTGCTTGATCCCGATAACCAACGTGCCTTTAAAGAAATATTACTTAATTTAAACCAATTCGCCATTACGTTATCGGCTAACGATAAGCAATTAAATATGATTTTACAAAATACCGCAAAAGCAAGCCAACAATTTCCTGAATTATTAGCATCGAGTAAAAACTTGATGCAAACATTCAACGAACAAACATTGCCTGCCGCTAATCAAGCGGTTAATAATTTTAATAGCGCTGCCAATAATTTATTACAAACATCGGCTGCGCTTAAACAAAATCCAGCGATATTAATTCGTGGTCAAACAACCGGTACTTTGGGCCCTGGTGAACAATAAATAAAGGACAAAAAATGTTAACTTTAAAAAGAAAATTATTGTTAAGTATGGTAGTGATGTTAAGTAGTTTACTCTATGGTTGTTCGATGTTTGCGCCAGTGCCGCCAGTGCCAACCAGTAATTATTTGTTGAATGCTACGCCAGCGCCAGTGTCTGCCGCAAAAAATACTCAACAAACTTTGTTGGTTGCGTCACCGCAAACCATGCAGGCTTATAACACCACGCATATGGTTTATACCACGCAACCTTATCAATTAGCTTATTTTGCTAAGAGTGAATGGGCCGATACACCAACACAGATGTTACAACCTTTAATTGTACAAACGTTGCAAAATACCCATTCTTTTCGTGCGGTAGTATCAACTCCTTTTGTCGGCCCGTATGATGTGATGCTTAATACGCAGTTATTGCAGTTGCAACAAGAGTTTTTGCAGAAGCCAAGCCAAGTGCGTATGACTTTACGCGCGCAATTAATCAGTGGCAAAGATAATCATGTGATCGCGACAAAAGAATTTTCTGCCTTAGTAACCGCACCGCAAGAAACACCCTATGGTGGCGTGATCGCCGCCAACCGCGCAACGCAGGAAATTTTGCGACAATTGGCGCTGTTTTGTCTCGCAGCTACCCAGAAATAGAATGTGTAAATCGCCCCCTCACACCTCAAACAACTTCTGCAATTGCAGTAGCAATTCATTTTGATCGCTTGCAGCGGCTTTGCGTAATTGTATGCTCGGTGCGTGTAACAACTTATTGGTTAAATTGTTTGCTAAGCGGTTTAATACTTCTTCGGGTGAAATACCTAATTGCAATAAACGTTTGGCTTTTGCCAATTCATCGTCACGTGCTGATTCAGCTTGTGCGCGATAAGCGCGAATCAGTGGCGTTGCCTCAACAATTTTCAAGGTTTGCATATAACGATGTGTTTGCAAATCAATGATCGATTCTGCTTCGTGCGCAGCATGTTCACGATGCTGAAGATTTTTAGAAATAATCGAATGCAAATCATCTAATGAATAAAGATAAACATCTTCAAGATTAGCGACTTCGGGTTCAATATCACGCGGCATGGCAAGATCAGCCATAAAAATCACCCGTCGTTTACGAATTTTTAATGCACGTTCAACCGCACCCTTACCTAAAATAGGCACAGGGCTTGCTGTGGCCGCGATAACAATATCCGCTTCTGGTAAATAAGTAGCAATTTGGCTTAACTCTAAACTGCGGCCACCTAAAACTTTAGCTAACTCAACAGCAGGGGTTAGCGAACGATTAGCTACCGCAAAACGTGTGACACCAGCTGCTTGCAAATGGCGCGCGGCTAGATTAATGGTCTCCCCTGCTCCAATCAACAACACACTTACTTGCGAAATATCGGCAAAAATATGTTTGGCTAAATCAACCGCTGCAAAAGCCAGCGACACCGGGTGCGAACCGATCGCAGTTTGCGTGCGCACTTGTTTTGCCGAAGAAAACACATATTGAAACAAACGGCGTAATTGCTGGCCTAACGTACCGGCTTTTTTTGCCAAAGAAACCGCTGCTTTCACTTGGCCTAAAATTTGCGTTTCACCCACTACCATCGAATCTAAACCACTGGCCACCCGTAAAATATGACGCACAGCAGCTTGTTCGCGGTGCACATAAATATGCGGTGTTAGATCAGTAGTTGCAATTTGTTGATGTGCTTGCAACCAACGAATGATTTGCTGCGGATCCTGCGCATCGCAATAAATTTCGGTACGATGACAGGTGGATAAAATGGCTGCTTCGCCGATTTGGGTCTTTTCAATTAAATTTAATAACGGCCCTGGCATTTGCTCATGCGGGAACACCACCTTTTCACGAATTGAAATAGGCGCAGTTTTATGGTTGATTCCGCAAGCAAGTAATGGCATAAGTGCTATCAAATAACTTTAATATAGTTTAAAATATTACCATGAAAACATTAAAACTGTTATTTCTAATTGTCATTTTGCCCACATTATACGCTTGTAGCACGTTAAATACAGGTACTACTGAGTATGGGATGTCGCTCGACACGCACCATTTAAGCTGGCCAGAACGGCAAAAACAGCTGATGGCGCTACAAACGTGGAGCGCACAAGGCGATGCTGCTGCTCATTCTGATACCAAGGGCTGGAATGCTTCTTTCAGCTGGCAACAAACAAAAAATGACTACGCGATGCAGTTATTTGGCCCGCTCGGCTTAAACCGAATGCAGTTGACGGGTGATCCAAGCCAATCTACCCTCAAGACTGGCAGCCAAACTTTTACCGCCCCTAACGCTGAGCTTTTGTTGCAACAACAAACCGGCTGGCAACTTCCTGTTGCTGACCTTAATTATTGGCTGCGTGGCTTGCCAGCACCGCAAGGATCTAAATTTAAACGATCATTTGACCTCAATAACCATATCGTGCACCTCAATCAGCAAGGTTGGGATATCTTGTATTTACGCTATGTTTCGGTCAAAGGCATTGATTTGCCCGATCGCATCCTATTGAGCAACCCACAATGGCAAGTGCATTTGGTAGTTCGGCGTTGGCAGTTGGATCAATGAAAACATTGACATACCTATCACCAGCAAAAATAAATTTATTTTTGCATATCACCGGGCGTCGCCCCGATGGCTATCATAATTTGCAAACGGTATTTCAGTTTTTAGATTATTGCGATGAATTAAGTTTTACACGGCGCGAAGATGCGCAAATCATGCTGAATTGTAATGATAAAGCACTGGCAACAGCTGATAATCTAGTAGTGCGAGCGGCTAATTTATTACAGAAAATAAGCGGCACTACGCTCGGTGTTGATATTCATCTGCAAAAAAAAATTCCCGTCGGTGGCGGTTTGGGCGGGGGCAGTTCTAATACCGCAACCACTTTGGTTGCCTTAAATCGACTGTGGCAATTACAATTGACGCCAGGTGAGCTTGCCCGTTTAGGTTTGCAATTAGGGGCTGATGTGCCTATCTTTCTGTATGGCAAGGCAGCCTGGGCCGAGGGGGTCGGTGAGAAGCTAGAGCCTGTTGTCGTGGATGAACCTTGGTATGTGGTGGTTGTTCCACCCTGTGCGGTGGCCACGGCAGAAATATTTTCTGCAGTTGAATTGACACGCAACACGCCAGCAATCACAATACAACAGTTTTTGACGGAGCCAGAAACCACCCAAAATGATTGCGGGCCGGTAGTCAGGAAGCGCTATCCCATTGTCGCTGAGGCATTAGACTGGCTAGACCAGTTTGCTACAGCGCGTTTAACAGGTACGGGTGGGTGTATTTTTGCGGCTGTTGATACGTTAGACTATGCAAAAAGTATTTTGCAGCACATTCCAAAGCCGCTGGATGGCTTTGTAGCTAAAGGACTGAATATTTCTCCGCTTTTTTAATATTGGGGTGTAGCCAAGCGGTAAGGCACCGGGTTTTGATCCCGGCATTCCTAGGTTCGAATCCTAGCACCCCAGCCAATTTTGCTTAAAACAAAACCGTAAGGTGGATTATCACGCAGTGCGTAATCCACCAAACTAAATACCAAAGTGAGGTCACCGTGTCAGGTTTAATGATATTTAGTGGTAATGCAAATCTTCCCCTCGCCGAAAAAATTTCTCAAAATATAGGTATTCCGCTCGGCAAAGCATTAGTTGGGCGCTTTAGCGATGGCGAAATCATGGTAGAAATTTTAGAAAACGTGCGCGGCCGCGATGTTTTTATCATTCAACCGACCTGCGCCCCTACCAACGATAATTTGCTGGAATTAATTATTCTGGCCGATGCCTTACGACGTGCCTCTGCTGGGCGCATCACCGCAGTGATGCCCTACTTTGGTTATGCGCGTCAAGATCGCCGTGTGCGCTCGGCACGTGTGCCGATTACTGCCAAAGTCATTGCCGACATGATCGCTAAAGTAGGTGTTAGTCGTGTGCTGACCGTTGATTTACATGCGGATCAAATTCAAGGGTTCTTCTATATTCCGGTTGATAATGTGTATGGCACGCCCATTTTATTAGAAGACCTTAAAAATAAAGATTATTGCAATAATATTATGGTTGTTTCGCCTGATGTGGGCGGTGTCATTCGCGCACGCGCGATTACCAAACGTATTCCAGGTTCTGATATGGCGATTATCGATAAACGCCGCAGTGGCCCGAATCAAACAGAAGTAATGCACCTTATTGGTGATGTCAAAGGCCGTAATTGTTTGATTGTTGACGATATCGTCGATACTGGCGGCACGATGTGCTTAGCGGCGCAAGCGTTACGAGATCATGGTGCATTAAAAGTTATCGCGCATTGTACCCACCCTGTTCTTTCTGGCGCGGCGATTGAAAATATCGAAAAATCAGTGATCGATGAAGTAGTCGTTACCGATACCATCCCACTGCAAGCTAACGCACAAAAATGCAAAAAAATACGCCAACTCAGCCTAGGGCCGATGTTAGCGCAAACCATCCGCCGCATTTATGAAGAAGAATCCGTGAGCTCGATGTTTTTGGATTAGTATTTAAAGCGCTGGAGGTTTAACACTCGCTGACTTGGGAGCCTCAGGTTTCTTCCCCCCACCAAATGCTTTTGCTAAAGCATGCTTGTTAAGTCCGCCAAACATGTCCGAAGGTTTTTTTGCTGGAGTTTGAGCGGGTGCTGATGGAGGTTTTGGGGTTGCTGTTGGGCTAGGCTTATTTTTCCAGAAACCACCTTGCAATCCCGCGAACATACCAGCACCGGCTTTAGCAGCAGGCTTTGCGGGTGGGGCATTATTGGGTTTTGGTTTATCTGTATCGGGTATTACCTGAGCTGGTTTGAGGAATGTTGCTAAACTACTCGCAGCTTTAGCAGTGGGTTTTGCTGGTGGGGCATTATCCTTGGTTGTTTGTTTTTTTTGAGTTTCTGATGAGGGAAAAGAAAGCTCCCCACACAGTATTTTTTTTATATTCGATATTTTTTCGTGTTGATAAATTAATCCGTAATCTGCAAAACATTGAATCGTTTTTTCCACCATATCAAGCATACTCCTTCTGTATTCGAGAAGATCAATAGATTGATCAATATAAAACTTATTGTCTATAAGTTCATATTGACGATAAAAATCCATATCGGCTTCCTTCCTAGCTTTTGTTAATAAAAGAGAGGCTGCATAAAAAAATATTCCACAAGGAATAATGGTCATAACATCTCCCCAAGTATACTTTTGGGCACCTTTGAAAGATTCATTGGTTTTTGTGGATAATAATTTACCTAGATAAGTTTTACTTAATCCATCTTCTAATTCGCTCGATTGGCTTGGTCTTACTACTTTTTTACCAACTACCCATAGAGGTCTTAATTTTTCTTGTAAATCGTCTGGAACGGTAAGTTTGTCATTTACTATAGGTGTGTCAAGATAAAATTTCCCTAATACTCTATAAGTTTCTTCACTAAGTTTGTCTTCCCCAAAAGTCACATATTCTGTGATCTCTTTACCCTTATTTTCATGGCATTTTTTAATTTCTTTTGCTACACCTCGACCGATTGCTTCTTGTAATTCAGGGGAAATTTGTATGGTTCTTATTTCTATATTTATTGTCAGTGTTGACTTTAACTTTTTGACTAATTTACACAATGATGCAATGTGTTCATTTGCCTTAGGAATAGTTAATAAACTTATTCCTGCTGCTGAATCAGCTTTTTGAACTGGTATACCATTTTCTTTAAAAACAGAAAATAATTTATCAATAGATGCAGTATCACATTTGAATATTGCGGTATTGGCCTCATTTTTATCTTGTTCCCAAGTTCCTATTTGCTTACCAATAACCAATTCATTTATTTGATTTAATATTTTAAGAATAGGAGCGAATGGTGATACTGGCGCTATTGAAGGGGCAGGTTGTGGAAACACTAGGTTTTTAGATGACCGTGCAATTTTATCCATATGCTCACTAGTTTTTTTTGTTGTTGGAAATTTTGGATCTTGAGCTGCCTTAGTTTCATAAGGTGCAGGATTTCTGTACTGCAGAAGGGCATTTTGAGCGGCTAATAATTTAGGATGTTCTGGTGATAATCCTTTTGCTATAAGCAATTTGGCAGCATCATCTAATATTTGTGCCCGTTCAGCTTCATCTTTGGCATCCTGAAAACGCCTAAAAATGTTTTTAGATAAATGATCTTTATCCTCGTCCTGTAATAATTTAGCTGCATAACAAAATATATATATTGGATAATTTTTTACCGCATTATTATATTTTTGAATCAATTCAGCGGTAACAAAATTTTTGAGTGGCAATGGCAATGTATCATGAAGAAAATCTTGTGCCGTCTGTTGCTTTATGAAATCTATTGAACGTTTAATGCTTTCATGGGTAAGATCTTCTAATTTATCATCAATTGTTGCATCATAATCAATTACATTAGCTAATCCATCTTTTATAGTTTTTGGAATTTCACGTTGAGTATTGAGATACCACTCTCCTAATTTCTCACAAAACTCTTTTGTTATTTGCTTTTTCTTAATATGCGCATTTCCACGCCCCGCAATATTAATTGCTCTTAGCTGAGTGTCAAATAAATTAACAACACCCCTACCAACTGCCTCATGTAACGTCATAGCCATTTTATTCGCCCTCTTATTAAAGTTGATGTGTGGGTATTGTAACAGCAAAACCTTAACAAAACCTTAAGAGCGAGATTCCCGCCTACGTGGGAATGACGAAACAAATGTGGGAATGCTAGAAAAGTCAGAGAAAAGATAGGACAAGTTTAGAGTTTTATGATAGTCGCTAAAATAGTTATAATAAGGGCGGCAATAGTGCCCATACGAATGGTTAACTTATAGGTAAGTTTAAATGAAAGCTCTTCTAAATCTCTTTTAGTCGCCAGCTTCTCATCAATTATTTCTGCAATAGCTTCAGCCTGCACTTCGGCTTGCTGGTCAGTAAAACCAGCGTTTTTTAGTTTTTTAGAATAAGCTAAAGTATCAAATGTTACTGAGGTCATATTTTTATTACCTTTAATCAATGATTTCATTAATTAACTTAATTATAATGCATAACCCTATAAAGCGCAACCGAAAAATTAGCAAAATTTAATAGCGATCCGGCCAAAACCCAGGTAAAATGCCCAGTTCTTCCCCTTCTGGTCGCGGAGCGGGAAGGTTTTATTCATTCACCTAGAGGAAATATATTATGTCCGGTAAATTCGAACTCAATGCCGAACTTCGGCAAGATCAGGGGAAAGGTGCGAGCCGCCGCCTACGTCGTGAAGACAAAGTACCTGCTATTTTTTATGGCGGTGGTGAGGCAGCACAACCCTTAATTTTTGATCACAAAGAATTAAAAAAAGCGTTACAAAACGAAGCTTTTTATTCGCATATTTTAACAATTCATATTAACAAAGAAAAACATCAAGCTGTGCTTAAAGATCTACAACGTCACCCCTACAAAGCGCGTGTGACCCATTTGGATCTATTGCGCATTACCGGTAAAGAAAAAATTACCATGCAAATTCCGTTGCACTTTAAAGGTGGCGATGTGGCTCCTGGTGTTAAAGAAGGTAATGGTATTATTTCGCACCTTATCAGCACGGTCGAAGTACGTTGTTTACCAGCGAACTTGCCAGAATATATCGAAGTTGATTTGTCTGTACTGGAACTAGACCAATCAATCCATCTTTCTGATCTTAAATTGGGCGAAGGCGTAGAGTTAACTGCGCTACTGCACAATAACGATCAACCGATTGCAAGCGTACACATTCCACGCGCTGCATTACCAACTGAAGAAGAAGCAGCCGCAGCGGCAGCAGCTACACCAGCGGAAGTACCAACCACCGTGCAGAAAGCTCCTGAAAAAGGCGCTGCTCCTGCTGGTGATAAGGGTAAAGGAAAAGATAAAGACAAATAGCCTTGACGAACCAAATACACCTCATCGCTGGACTCGGCAACCCAGGCACCGAATATGCGCAAACACGGCATAATGCGGGAGCCTGGTTGGTGGAAATGTTGGCACACGAACAAAACCAATCGTTACGGCCCGAAACAAAATTTTTTGGTCTTTGCAGCAAAATACAATTGGCTGATGATGAATGTCGTTTAATTATTCCCACAACATTTATGAATTTAAGTGGGCAAGCCATTCAAGCGCTGGCAAACTTTTATCGCATTGAACCTGCGGCAATTTTAGTCGTGCACGACGAATTAGATTTGCCAGTGGGCACAGTGCGTTTTAAAGAAGGCGGCGGTGATGGCGGACACAATGGTTTGCGTAGCACCACCGCTTGTCTTAATACCAATAATTATTGGCGTTTACGTATTGGCATTGGTCACCCAGGTGATCGCAATCGCGTGCATGATTATGTATTAAACAAACCATCGCGTGATGATCACGAAAAAATAATTAATAGTATTCACGATGCATTAACGGTGTTGCCACAATTTGTCAGTGGCGCAATGCAAAAAGCGATTCAACAATTACATACCACAGAAAAAAAGGCGTAATATAATATGGGATTCAAATGCGGTATTGTCGGCCTACCTAATGTGGGCAAATCAACTTTATTTAATGCACTTACCAAAGCGGGCATCGCTGCGCAGAATTATCCTTTTTGCACGATTGAACCTAATGTTGGCATTGTGCCAGTGCCTGATCCACGTTTAGATAAATTAGCAGAAATTGTGAAACCCAAACAAATTCTTCCCACCACGATGGAGTTTGTCGATATCGCTGGTTTAGTCGCTGGCGCTTCTAAAGGCGAAGGCTTAGGCAATAAATTTCTCGCGCATATTCGTGAAACCGATGCGATTGCGCAAGTGGTTCGTTGTTTTGAAGAAGCCGATATTGTGCATGTTGCAGGTAAAATTGATCCACTCGCCGATATCGAAACCATTCAAACTGAACTTGCGTTGGCTGATCTCGATAGCGTCGATAAAGCCATTCTACGTTATACTAAGGCGGCTAAAGGCGGTGATAAAACGGCACAAGCAACGGTTGCTTTGCTACAACAAGTGAAACAAGATTTAGATAAAGGCAAACCCATTCGCACCCATGATCTGGCTAAAGATCAGACTGTTTTTTTACAATCATTACATTTGTTAACCGCCAAACCGACGCTTTATATAGCCAATGTCGATGAAAAAGGTTTTCACAATAATCCATTTTTAACACAGGTTGAAGAGTTGGCAAAAAAAGAAGGCGCGCAAGTTATTGCTATTTGCGCCAAATTAGAAGAAGACATTGCCGATTTAACCAGCATTGAGAAAAAAGAATTTTTGGACGAATTAGGTTTAACGCAAACTGGTTTAGATCGTGTTATTTTTTCTGGCCATAGTTTGCTGGGTTTACAAACCTACTTTACGGCAGGTGTTAAAGAAGTACGCGCTTGGACGATCCACCAAGGTGCTACGGCCCCAGAAGCGGCGGGCGTGATCCACACCGATTTTGAAAAAGGTTTTATCCGTGCCGAAGTGATCGCCTATGAAGATTTTGTAAAATACAATGGCGAACAAGGTGCAAAAGAAGCCGGTAAATTACGCTTAGAAGGCAAAGATTATATCGTAAAAGACGGCGACGTAATGCATTTTAGGTTTAATGTGTAATTAATTACCCCCTTTGAAAAAGGGGGTCGTGAGCGTTAGCGAACGGGGGGATTTATTAACTATGCCAGTCACAACTCTTAATTCCCCCACTCCCCTCTTCGACACTTTGGAAAATTTATCCAAAGGTGATGATCTTCCCGCCACCACCGATCAACAATTTAAAAATGATTATTTGCACGCTTGCCAATTTCTTTACAGTTATCGCGGTAGCGAGGCGACATTCAATGCTTATCGGCGCGAAATCGAACGTTGGCTGCATTGGTGCTGGTTGGTTGCAAAAAAATCAATAAAAGAAATTAAACGGCAGGATTTTGAAGCGTTTGTTGAGTTCTGCCAAAAACCGCCATTGACTTGGATAGGTGTTAAAAACGTACCGCGTTTTACCGATAAAGAAGGCACGCGTTTAGCTAATCCAGCATGGCGGCCGTTTGTGGTTTCGGTGAGTAAAGTAGCTCATGGCAAGGGCAATCAACCTAATCCTAAAAATTATTCACTCTCACAAAAAGCATTACAGGCTATTTTTGCGGTTATTGGTAGCTTTTATAATTATTTAATTCAAGAAGATTATATCGCTGCCAATCCAATTGCACAAATTCGCCAAAAAAGTAAATTTATTCGCAAGCATCAAGGCAAAGCAATTATCCGCCGCTTAAGCGAATTACAATGGGCGTATGTTATTGAAACTGCGGAAATTTTAGCAACACAAAACCCTGTTGAGCACGAGCGTTCATTATTTATAATGAATGCACTTTATGGCATGTATTTACGGGTATCAGAATTAGCAGCTAGTGATCGTTGGCAACCGCAAATGGGACATTTTCAAAAAGATAACGATGAAAATTGGTGGTTTACGACAGTGGGCAAAGGTAATAAAGAACGAAATATAACGGTCAGTGATGCCATGCTCGGTGCATTAAAACGTTACCGACAAAGTTTGGGCTTATCAGCTCTGCCCTACCCGGGTGAAAATACACCATTAATTATTAAAGCTCGTGGTAGTGGCGCAATTAGCAGCACACGCCAAATACGCGCGATCGTACAAAATTGTTTTGATAATGCCGTGCAACGTTTGCAAAAAGATAATTTTTCTGAAGAAGCAGAGCAACTCAAAGCCGCCACCGTCCACTGGTTGCGCCACACAGGTATTTCAGAAGATGTAAAAATCCGCCCACGCGAACACGTGCGCGATGACGCTGGTCATGGCTCAAGCGCTATCACTGATAAATACATTGACGTTGAACTACGCGCCCGCCACGCCTCGGCCAAGAAAAAGAAAATCAACCCTGACGCTTAGATTTTTCCGTCAAATAACTGACTAAAATCGATAATGTCAGAAAAATAACGGCTATCGATGACTTCGTTAGTTACACCGTTAACATGAATTAATACTGGGCGACGTGAAATATGGCGTGGTGCTTTAATACGGCGAATTTTTTCTTGTATCTCTGAAATGATATCTTTTTTTATAGGATATTTCGAAAATTTTATCTCACAAACATAAAGTGTATCGAATCGGGTTTGGATCATATAATCCACTTGACAGCCTTCCTGGCGAGCCGTTTTATTTTGAAAAAATGGGTTATCATAAACTACGTCGTCTGGATTAATTCGTAATATTTCTATGATTTTTTTGCGATTATTTAATACAAGATTTTCAAATTGTAATCCCATTGTACCTTCCCAACCAGGTAGAATAGATAAAGATTTTTCAATAAAGCTATCCCGTTCTATTTTTTCTTTATTAGGAGCAATATATTTCAAATAAAATCGCAAGTAGTTATCACTAATGCGATAGTGACTATATTTCGCCGTGCTGCCGCTTTTTATCTTCCAAGTAAAATCACGTCGAATGAAACCTGATTTTACTAAATCATCAAGATATTCGCTAATTAGACCACTTTTTTCTACTTTAATATTCTTATAAATTTCTTCATTATCATACCTCCCATTAGAAATAGCTTGAACAATGCGCTTATAAATTTCACTGCGCGTTAAAAAAATATCAGTGAATATTTGATCGAATTCATTAAATAATAATCCTGAACGATTGAAGCATAAACCTTTAATATTTTCTTCTGCGGATAAATCTGGTTGAATTTCTTCGAGATATTTTGGTATACCACCAGTTACTGAAAGAATTTTAAATTTTTCATATATAGAGATATTCTTACCCGTTTCCATCCAAAATTGGTTACAGTCATGCAAAGGCAATTCTTCTAGAGTTAAATTCAATGAAATCCGCCCTAAAAATCCTGCGCTGCTTAATATGTTTTTTTCGATCCACGCTGATACTGAGCCACATAGTACTAATATTAATTGTGGGTTTTTTTTAAATTCTAAATCCCAAGCATTCTTTAATTTACCAAGGAATTCGGGGTCTAGAGAGCCCATCCAGGAAATTTCATCTAATAAAATTATTACCCGCCCTTTACTGGTATGTCGTGCTAATCGCAAAAATAAATCATTCCAATTGTTATCATTAAATGCAGGTTGACCTAAAGCTTTCCCTAGCTGCCAGCCAAATTCTAATAATTGGCTTTCACAGGTGGTTTTTTCGGTTGGAAATACCCCAGAAAATGTATACAATTTCATAGGGATACCAAATTCTTCGATGAGACGGCTTTTACCAATACGACGCCTGCCCTTGATGACTACTAAACTAGCAGTTTTCTTTTTTAGCAATAAACTTAATTGCTTAAGTTCAGGTTTTCTGCCTACAAATGTGCCTAACACGATATTTACCTATGAATTAAATCATTATTCACTATTCACCAAAACGACAAATGTCTATTTGGTGATCCCTATATTAGTATAGCGTAAGATCACCAAATGAGCAAATGTCGTATTGGTGACCCGCAATGGAGTGCAGATTGGGATCACCAAATGAGCAAGTGTCATATTGGTGATCTAGCTTTTATCGAATTTTATAGTCGCTCGTTGGCTACCTGGGATGTCGGGATTGGGTGTAATATCTGCAGGTGGTTGGGCTTCTGATGAACTCACTGGAAGTGCAGGAGTTGGAGCTAAAGGGTTTCCTAGCGGGTGTGCGTGTAGAGCAACTAATGCCTTGTGTGGTTTTGGATTTTGTTGTCTATGTTGTTTGTACCAATCAAAGCCACCATAATAATTTACAGCACTTACACTATTATCTTGGGGTTCTGCACTTGTTCGCGGTTTGGGATCAGGAGTAGCTGCGGGTTCGGCGCCCATTGGAGGTAGTACAGTACTGCTTCTGGAGAAAAACGTAGCTGCGTTGGCATGGTTTATAGGAGAAACATTAGCAACGCTGGCCGCGATTGGACTGCTAGGTAATGCAGATTGTTCATCATCAGGTACGGAAGTTTGGTGGTCTTCCACAGTAGCTGTTTTTTGTTCATGTTCCGTTGCTGAATTACTATCTTCACTCCCATCACGACTTGGTGTTTCCATACCCACACTAGAAGTGGAAGAAAAGACACTAGAATCACTGTGGGATGTTGCACCGGGCGAAGGAATCGAAGTCAATGTGGAGATGCCACTACCGCTTGAGCTGGGGGAATCATAAAAAGCAGCGTTGTGCAAAGGATTTAAAACTGCTCCATTGGGAAGTTTCTTTGGTGTTGCTGACGGTGTTTCTTGGTATAAGCTAAAATCTAATTTAGTAACTTGCCCAAGTTCCTTAAGAAAATTGGCTTCGTCAATCTTGCTCAAGCCAAGCTCGCTCACTTGGCTTCTTATTGTTTCAAAAAAACAACGTAATGTTTCTAGTTTTGCAATCGCATTATCATCATTGGTAAAGTTCCATAAACTATCAAAAAATATTTCCGATGTAAAAAATTCAGGTCTATGTATAAAAATAAAATAAATGATTTCAGCGAAATTTTTTATAATATCATCACTAATAGATGGTTCAACTCTAGCACAAATAATTTTAAGTCTTTTTTGTAATTCTGCGTGAGCATATTTTCCTATAACTTGGTTAATATTATATAGCGCATATTCGCACCCCACTTCATGTTGATGTTTTTCGTCATGGATTTTTCTATTATCTGCTAAGCTCTGTAAGAGCCCCACCGCCAGCGTTACTCCATCAAAATCAACTTTTACGGTGCTAACACTAAATGATAATATTTGTTGCCTCCTATTAGGCCCGACAATAACAGAATTTTTTGAGAGAACAGGTGAAGAAGTAGGTTGGGTTTCTTTCATTGCAGCTTCATACAATAATTTTCCAATGGCGTCCTTCCCTTTGTCGCTTTTCTTCAGAAGCTCGGCCAACATATTTTTATAATGTGCTTCACCTTCTGGTGTATAAGTCAAAAACAGTTTCAACAAAAATAGGAAAAAAATAGGGTGTGTGCTTAAATTGAAGCCTAAACTCATTAGAGCGGATTCAAATACATCTTTACTTTCAACTTCTTCTCTCATTGTAGAATCACCACATTTTACAATTTCAACATTATGAAGCTTTAAAGTTGCTTTATAATGTAAGGGTTGTGGTGACTCGCTTTTTTTAACTTGATATTGCACAGGGGCACCTACCAATAAATTTTGAGCAATTGTTTCTAATTTTTTACTGGTGGGTTTTTTTGTTGCAAAAGATAAATTGCCAGATAACATTCCAAAATGCTCTAAAAAATCTTCTGGGTTCGTATCAATAATAGATCTATTTGTTTCTAATACTTGTTTAATATCTGGATCTTTGCTTTCTAGTAAACTTTTATTGGGTAAAAGTAATTCTTGCTTCTTTTTTTTCTCTAATTTTATTCTCGATACACTTGACATTTTTTGTAACAAATTAGCACTGGAAGCACTACTTTCCAAGACTCTTCTAGTAGCTGTTGATTTAGCTGTGTTTGCATGTTCTTTAGGTGTAGCTACATTTCCCTCTTTCTCTTTTTCTTCCTTTTCTTTTTTTGCTCGATCTAATTCTCTTAGGCGTACAGTGTTAAATATTAATCCCTGTCCCATAAAAATATCAGCAGATATCATCTTTAAAGAGATATTTTCTTTTTCTGGTGCTACAACATCCCAATATTTTTTGAAATTACGTTGCCCGATCAAATGATCGGGGGCCCTTGTAAAAACCTTATAGATCGCCCCTGCATATTCTTCTGTTTGTTGCGGTACGCGATCACCCGCATCTTTGGCTTTTTTGACCAGCGATTGCACCAATAATTCTAACCTTTTGATCGCATAATTTTTAGCACCTTCTCCAAGATTTCCATCAGAATCTTTTTGTGTTTCAGGAAGCCTCTTTAAGAAAAACAAAAAGAAAATAGGATGTTTTTTTATATTTTCTATGGCATCCCTCATTGTTTTATTACCAACTATTTTTCTTACTTCTGTTTCATCTTCTCTTAAAAGAGCTTCGCTTTTCGCTAATGTTACCCCACGAAATTCTATGATACATATTAGTTTTTGATTGGTAATATCCTTTGTGATTTTTAAGAAATTATTTATAAGAACTTCATCTTTAGATGCATCGAAAATATCTCGTAAAGTATCTTGTAAAAATTTACTTAGGCGTTGGGGAGTGCCCAATTGAGGGTGATAATTTTTAGGTTTAGAAGACCACGTTTCATAATTAAAATCGGCCAAAACTTTTTGAAAGCCTATTTGTTTTTCTAGGGCTGCAAGTTCTTGCGCTGGGTCTGGGTATTGAGGCTGCATAAACCATACTCCTTTTAGTTTAATGAAACAGCTAGCTAATATCTTTTAGCAGATTATTCTACTTGGTTAAAGTTAATGTGGCTACTGCATTATTGCGCTTTTTAAAAATGTTATTATTCTTACAAAAAAGCTTGTTTAATGTTAGTTTACTGACGGACATGAGAGGAGATTCCCGCCTGCGCGGGAATGACATGGGATGTTAATCAGCATTGTTATGTCGGATCCGTCGCTGCGCTCCTTGATCCGACCTACGTTTTAATTATCGGGTGTGAGGGGTGTAACTTATTCTGCCGTTGGTCGTAATAGCGGAAATAAAATCACATCGCGTATCGATGGTTGATCAGCGAACAACATAGTCAGCCTATCAATGCCGATGCCCTCGCCTGCGGTAGGCGGTAAACCATATTCAAGTGCGGCGATATAATCTGCATCGTATTCCATCGCTTCGTTGTCGCCCGCCGCTTTGGTTTTTGCTTGGGCGATAAAACGTTCTGCTTGATCTTCTGAATCATTTAATTCCGAAAAGCCATTGGCTAATTCACGCCCACCGACATAAAATTCAAAGCGATCGACAATGGTTGGATCTTGATCATTGCGGCGCGCAAGTGGTGAAACTTCGATCGGATAAGCAGTAATAAAAGTCGGTTCTTTTAATTGGTGTTCTACAGTTTTTTCAAATAATTCAAATTGCAATGCGCCGATACCTTCTTTGTTGGTAGTAACACCAGCACGTTGTACAATGTTGCGCAATTTCGTTAGATCAGTTAAATCGCTTTCTTTGATATCTTTATTAAAATGTAAAATAGATTCTTTAATCGTCATGCGTTTAAATGGTTTTGAAAAATCATAGCTTTCACCTTGATAGCTAACCATATGTGTACCTAAAACTTGTTGCGCTAAATCGCGTAACATTTCTTCGGTGAGATTCATTAAATCACGGTAATCTGCATAAGCTTGATAAAATTCTAACATCGTGAATTCGGGGTTATGACGTGTTGATAAACCTTCGTTACGAAAATTACGGTTAATCTCGTAAACTTTTTCGATGCCGCCAACGACTAAACGTTTGAGATATAATTCTGGTGCGACGCGTAGATATAATTCCATATCCAAAGTATTATGATGCGTGATAAATGGTCGTGCGATAGCACCACCCGGAATAGCGTGCATCATCGGTGTTTCTACTTCCATAAAACCCCGTTGGTTTAAAAAGCCACGTAACGCATCGGTTAATCGCGAACGAATTTGGAACACTTTACGCGTTTCTTCGTTCATGATCATATCGACATAACGTTGGCGATAGCGTGCTTCTTGATCTTGCAAGCCATGGAATTTATCGGGCAATGGACGCAATGATTTGGTAACCAGCTCAATATGATGTGCTTTTACTGATAACTCACCGGTTTTAGTTTTGAATAATGTGCCCGAAACACCGACGATATCACCGATATCCCAATGTTTGAATTCTTCATAAACGCCTGCAGGTACTTCGTTTTCGCGCAGATAAATTTGCATACGGCCACTGCTATCTTGAATGTGCACAAAACTAGCTTTACCCATTAAGCGGCGTAACATAACCCGTCCGGCAATTTTTACCTGCTTGTTGAGTTTTTCTAATTCTTCGTTTTCTTTTGCGCCATATTCTGCATGTAGTTCAGCTGCTAATGCATCACGTCGAAAATTATTGGGAAAAGCATTACCTTTTGCACGCAACTCCGCCAATTTTATTTTACGTTGTTCGAATTGATCGGTTTGATCGGTTGTTTCTGTGGTGTTTTCAGTCATAATTTATTTCTCTTAAATGTAGGTCGGTTCAAGCGAAGCGGAACCGACAACAGAGTTTATTCAAATATCACATGTCGGATCCGTCGCTAACGCTCCTTGATCCGACCTACTTTTAAAAATGACGCTTAGTTTGGGTTACAACCCACTCTTCAAGCTCGCATCCATAAACATATCTAAATCTCCATCCAGCACGCGTTGGGTATTACCAGTCTCAACGCCAGTGCGCAAATCTTTAATACGCGAATCATCTAATACATATGAACGAATTTGGCTGCCCCAACCAATATCTGATTTAGTTTCTTCTACCGATTTTTTCTCCGCATTGCGCTTTTGCAATTCTAATTCATAAAGTTTAGCGCGCAATTGATTCATCGCCTGCGCGCGATTTTTATGCTGCGAACGCTCAGCTTGGCATTGTACCACTATGTTGGTAGGAATGTGCGTAATACGAATCGCTGAATCTGTACGGTTAACATGCTGCCCCCCTGCCCCACTCGCCCGATAAGTATCGACACGCAAATCGGCGGGATTAATATCGATAGCTATATTTTCATCCACTTCGGGCGCAACAAAAACCGCCGCAAAAGAAGTATGTCGACGATTGCCCGAATCAAACGGTGATTTACGCACTAAACGATGCACACCGGTTTCGGTGCGTAGCCAACCATATGCATACGGCCCACTAAATTTAACAGTCGCACCTTTAATGCCCGCAACTTCACCGGGCGATGCTTCCAATAATTCCACGTGATAACCACGTCGTTCACCCCAACGCAAATACATACGCAATAGCATCTCGGCCCAATCTTGCGCCTCAGTTCCCCCTGAACCTGATTGAATATCTAAATAAGCGTTATTGGCATCGATATCGCGCGGAAACATACGTTTGAATTCAAGATGCGCCAATTGCTCAGCCAGTTTATCTAAATCAGCGATCAGATCAGCTAATAATGCCGCGTCATCTTCAGCGATGATTAAATCAAGAAAGCCTTGCGCGTCGGCCAAGCCTTTAATCAAATTTTCGATGGTTTCGGTGATATCTTGCAGTTGTGCACGTTCTTTGCTTAACGCTTGCGCGCGTTCAGCATTGTTCCAAAGCAAGGGATTTTCTAATTCGAGATTAACTTCTTGCAGGCGCTCAAACTTGGTTTGATAGTCAAAGATACCTCCGGATTTCTTGGGTACGCTCTCCGAGATCTTTTATGCGTTGTACTATAGCGTTGACTTCTAACATTAGAGTTCCTTAATTTCATGGGGCAATGCAGTATCCTAACATGAAAAATAGTGATGTCACCAGGACAATTTATGCACCTTTTAGGGCTAAATCGTGTACACTGAGCCTCTTTTTATGAGGCTATGAGAATGTTAGATATACGCAATATTGGAGTAGATGTCGGCCATAAGTCGTTATTCTATAATGTCGACTTGAATTTGCGTCCGAATGAGCGCTATGGCGTAGTCGGGGCGAATGGCGCGGGCAAATCTACTTTTTTAAAATTATTGGCCGGTGAAGAATCGCCTAACACGGGTAGCGTTGATAAGCCCAAAGGCGTTAGTGTCGGCATTTTGAAGCAAGATCACTTCCGCTATGAAAATGAACGGGTGATCGATGTAGTCATTCGTGGCAAACAAGATTTATGGAATGCCCTCGTCGAAAAAGATGCTTTATTACAAAAAGCAGATTTCACTGAGGCCGAAGGTTTTCATCTGGGTGCGCTCGAAGAAATTATTCAACACAATGATGGTTATAACGCCGAAGCTGTTGCGCAAACGCTATTACTTGGCGTTGGTATTGTAGCCAAATATCATTATGGCCCCTTAAAAGCGTTATCGGGTGGTTATAAACTGCGTGTATTATTAGCACAGGTTTTATTTCAAAACCCCGATGTCATGTTGCTCGATGAGCCAACCAACCATTTGGATATCGTATCGATCGATTGGTTGCAAGATTTTTTGATCAATCAATTTAAAGGCTTATTAATTTTTGCTTCACACGATCGTGAGTTTCTTAACAGCTTATCGACCCATATCCTCGATATTGATTATGGTACTATTACTAAATATTTTGGTAACTATGATTATTTTGAAACAGCAAAAGAAACCATTTTAGTCCAAAAACAAAGTGAATTAGAAGGCAAAGAAAAACAAATTGCCTCATTACAAAGTTTTGCTGACAAATTCCGCGCCAGCGCCAGCCGCTCTAAACAAGCAATGTCACGCTTAAAAATGATCGAACGTATCGAAATGGATTTGCCCGATATACAAGACAGCTCGGTGGTAAAACCTTATTTTAATTTTGTGCCAGAACGACCTTCGGGCAAAGCCGTGTTAAAAATAGAACAAATTAACAAACAATATGAAGAACGGACGGTATTAAACAATATCTCATTTAGCTTACGTCGCGGCGAAAAATGCGCGGTGATCGGCCCTAACGGTATCGGCAAATCAACGTTGCTGAAAATTTTGCTCAACCAAATTGCTGCAAATAAAGGCCATTACGAATGGAATGAAACTACAAAAATTGGTTATTTTGCGCAAGATTATGAAACAGGTTTACCCCATAATCTTTCGGTATGGCAGTGGATTGAAGATACCACCCATGCGCCATCACAAACAGCGAGAGCGGTATTGGGTCAAGTTTTATTTCGTGGTACCGATGTCGAAAAAAAAATCGCTAACCTCAGTGGTGGTGAATCTGCCCGCCTCATGTTAGCTAGCCTTATTTTGCAGCAGAATAATGTTTTAGTGCTAGATGAACCTACCAACCATCTTGATTTAGGTTCCATCGACGCGTTGGCAGAAGCGCTACATAAATTTCCAGGTACGGTATTGCTCGTTAGCCATAATCGTTATTTTATTGATAAAGTGGCCACTCATATTGTAGCATTGACAGAACACCACGGTATTCAAAATTATCTAGGCAATTATCACGATTACCTGGCACAATATGGGAAAGACTATTTAGCAAGGGATTAATATGGAAGGATTAACCATTCCGAACACAGCGCTGTTTGCGTTTATTCAAGCTATTCCATTTAGCTTTGCCGCCCTCTTCCCGTTGTTAAACCCCTTGGGGTCGGCGGTTATTTTCCTTTCTTTGACGCAAGGCGTATCGCAAGCAGGGCTAAATTCACTTTCTGCAAAAATTGGTGTGAATACTTTTGTTTTACTAGTTGTTGTTCTACTGACTGGCTCATGGATATTACGTTTCTTTGGCATTTCTATTCCAATGGTACAAATTGGCGGCGGCTTAGTCGTCGCTTACATTGGTTGGACCATGCTCAATCAACCCGCCAGTTACCATAAGAATGATGCAGTTCCTGATAATAATAAAGACATTAAAGATATGGCATTTTTCCCACTCACCATGCCGATTACTGCAGGGCCAGGATGTATTGCAGTCACATTAACTATTGGTGCGCATCAGATGCAACCTGCATTGAGCACTACTGCGCTCGGTGAATTAGGGGCAATCATCGGCATAGCATTAGGCGCAATCAGCGTTTTTGTATGTTATCGTTATGCTAATTATTTAATCGAAAAGTTAGGTGCATCTGGCACACAAGTAATCATGCGTTTATCCGCGTTCATCAACTTGTGCATTGGTCTAACCATTATTTGGCACGGCGTGGAAGGACTATTTCCAAACTTGAGTGTTACACCATGATAAGTCCATTAGCTGGAAAAATTGCTCCGCATTCACTATTGGTTGATATAGATAAGCTTATAAAAGCCTACTACGCCGAAATACCCGATCCCGCAATTGCATCACAACGAGTCATGTTTGGAACTTCTGGACATCGTGGTTCTGCTTTTGAAAAAAGTTTTAATGAATGGCATATTCTGGCTATTACACAAGCAATTTGTCTTTATCGCTCAAAACAAAATATCAATGGCCCACTCTTTCTTGGTATGGATACTCATGCGCTTTCTAAACCTGCATTAGTGAGTGCGCTCGAAGTATTAGCGGCAAACAACGTAGAAGTTATGCTAGCAAAGGATGATGAATTTACGCCAACGCCGGTAATTTCTCATGCCATACTCACTTATAATCAAAATCGTGATAACGGCTTAGCAGATGGTATTGTGATCACACCCTCGCACAATCCACCGCAAGATGGCGGTTTCAAATATAATCCGCCCAATGGTGGGCCTGCGGATACTAACATCACTGATTGGATCCAAGCCAAAGCCAATGAATTACTTGCAGCAAAACTTAAGCAGGTAAAAAGAATAGCTTATGAACAAGCACTCAATGCTGCAACCACGCACTATCATGATTATCTTCATACTTATGTCAATGATCTGGGTAACGTGATCGATATGGATATAATTCGTTCCTCTAATATTCGCATGGGTGTTGATCCCTTGGGTGGCGCAGGCGTGCATTATTGGGAACCTATCGCCAAACGTTACGGATTAAATCTCACGGTTGTAAACAAAGTGGTTGACCCTACTTTTAGTTTTATGACTGTTGATTGGGATGGTCAGATTCGCATGGACCCGTCTTCACCTTATGCGATGGCCAAGTTAATTGAACTCAAAGATCGATTTGATATCGCGTTTGCCTGTGACACCGATCATGATCGACATGGCATCGTGACGCGTAGCGCAGGCCTAATGCCGCCTAATCATTATCTTGCCGTTGCTATATTTTATCTGTTTCAACATCGCTCACAATGGAGTAAATCAGCGGCAGTGGGTAAAACGTTAGTTAGCAGTCAAATGATTGATCGCGTTGCAAAAAAGCTGGGCCGCAAACTGTATGAAGTACCTGTTGGTTTTAAATGGTTTGTCGATGGTTTGCTCGATGGTTCGCTTGGTTTTGGTGGTGAAGAAAGTGCTGGGGCCTCTTTTTTACGGATAAATGGCAAGGTCTGGACTACCGATAAAGATGGTATCGTTCCTGCGTTGCTATCAGCAGAAATCATGGCGCGCTTGGAGCTTGATCCAGGTGAGATTTACCGTAACCTAGAAAAGGAATTTGGTAAATCTAACTATGAACGTGTTGATGCACCAGCAACGCCAGCACAAAAACAAATATTAGCGAAACTATCACCACAGCAAGTGCATTATACTGAACTGGCAGGCGAAAAAATCCAGAGCGTCATCACCCGTGCACCTGGCAATGATGCACCCATCGGCGGCGTAAAAGTGATTGCTGAGAGTGGTTGGTTTGCCGCGCGCCCTTCTGGCACAGAAGATATTTATAAAATTTATGCCGAAAGTTTTCAAAGTGTCGATCATTTGCATCGCATTCAAAAAGAAGCACAAACTATTGTTAACGCTACTTTAACCCAAAAAACCACAACATGAAAATAACAACCTTATTTGTCGACATTGGCGGTGTTTTATTAACCAACGGCTGGGATCACAACGCACGCAAGCTCGCCGCCAAAACATTTAACTTAGATTTCGATGAAATGGAAGAACGCCATCGTTTGATTTTTGATAGCGTTGAAATCGGCAAGACGACACTAGACGATTATCTGACACACGCGGTATTTTATAAAAAGCGCTCATTTACTCCGGCTCAGTTTCGTAAATTTATATTTGAACAATCGCAACCTTATCCTGAGATGATTGATCTCATCAAACAACTCAAAGCACACTATGAACTAAAGATCGTTGTTGTGAGCAATGAAGCACGTGAAATCAATGCTTATCGCATCCAAACATTTAAGCTAACAAGTTTTGTAGATGTTTTTATTTGTTCTTGCTTTGTGCACCTTCGCAAACCCGATGCTGATATTTTTAAATTGGCGCTTGATGTTGCACAAACACCGGTTGATCAAATAATTTATATTGATGATCGCGTCATGTTTGTCGAAGCCGCACAAGATTTAGGCATTTGTGGCATCCATCACATAGATTATCAATCAACCCGCACGCAGTTAGCATCGTTTGGATTAAAACTATGACCACACCCAAATTAACTACTGAACAAGAACTAGAAAAATTGCAGCAAGATGCCTTCCATTATTTTTTGCATGAGGCGAATCCCCATAATGGCTTGGTCGCGGATAAAACCGCACCCAATTGGCCTGCCAGCATTGCTGCCACCGGTGTTGCTCTAACAGCTTATATTGTAGCCGTAGAACGTGGACTAATGACACGTGCTGCCGCATTAGAGCGCACGCTCATTACGCTGCGTTTTTTTTGGAACAGTCCGCAAGGTCCAGAACCTGATGCCACCGGCTACAAAGGTTTTTATTATCATTTTCTGGATATGCAAAGCGGGCGACGTGTCTGGCAATGTGAATTATCAACTGTCGATAGTGCTTTTTTATTGGCAGGCGCTTTAGCCACTGCGATATATTTTAATGCCGATAACAATAACGAGCGTGAAGTTCGCACGCTCGTTGATATGCTTTATCGACGTGTAGATTGGCAGTGGGCACAAAACCAAGGTGCAACTCTCACGCACGGTTGGAAACCAGAAAGTGGTTTTCTCCCCTATCGCTGGGAAGGTTATGATGAAGCGTTATTATTGTATATGTTGGCCTTAGGTTCGCCTACTCATCCACTACCTGCCAGTAGTTACACGGCGTGGGCTTCCACATACGAATGGAAAAGCTGTTACGGTTATGAATATCTTTATATCGGCCCGTTGTTTGCGCATCAACTTTCGCATATTTGGATTGATTTTAAAGGCATTCAAGATGCCTTCATGCGCGAAAAAAATATTGATTATTTTGAAAATAGTCGCCGTGCGACTTATGTGCAACAACAATATGCAATCGATAATCCGCTGCAATTTGTGGGTTATAGTCATTGTAACTGGGGAATTACCGCGAGCGATGGCCCTGGCCCTGATACGGTGAAAATAAATGGCATTCAGCGCCAATTCTTCGATTATATCGGGCGTGGCGTACCATACGGGCCCGATGATGGAACTATTGCGCCTTGGGCGACCATCGCATCATTACCCTTTGCACCTGAGATCGTATTGCCGGTAATTGATCACTATATTTATAAACTAAAACTAAGAGGAGATCATCGCTACGGTTTCAAAGCCACCTTTAATCAAACGTTTCCTAATCAGGATTGTAATGCCTGCGGCTGGATATCACCATGGCATTTTGGCATCAATCAAGGCCCTATTACTTTGATGATCGAAAACTTCCGCACCGGTTTTTTATGGAAATTAATGCGCAATTGCACCTATATGGTTGCTGGTTTAAAACGTGCAGGATTTACTGGTGGGTGGTTAGATAAAATACCGTAATCCACCATCCTCTACCTATCTATAAGTTGCACAATAACTTGATTTTTTGATTTATTGTGCAACCTATAACGACGACATCGCTGAATAAATCTATTCAGTGATGTAAAGACCGCTTTTTTGGATATGGAAACAGTTGTTTAGCTAGAATTTAAACCCCACGAAATCGTGGGGTTTGATGCCACCCTATCTTGATGTACTAAAGTTAATAGCGGGTAAAATTATGCATTAACTTGTAAAAACTATTTGCATTTATAGATGCATCATTTACAATTGTGAGTAAATTTACTCAGTGGCGTAAAAATGGTTGGGAATTTTGGGAACAACTTAACAACTAGAATTTCAAACCCCACGAATTCGTGGGGTTTGAAAATAACGGTGGATTACGACCTACGGTCTAATCCACCCTACTAAGGAAAAACATTATGGAAAATAAACAAACATGTGAAATCGGGATGGTTGGTTTAGGTGTCATGGGGCGTAATTTATTGCTGAACATGGCGGATCATGGTTTCTCGGTAGCGGGTTATGATAATGATCCCAGCAAGGTTAAAAGTTTACAGGAAGAATCACAGGCACGTGCACATGGTACGACTGAGATAAAAGATTTTATTGCTAGTCTGCGCCAACCACGGGCAATTATGCTGCTTGTGCCTGCGGGTGCGCCAGTGGATGCCGTCATCAAAGATTTGTTGCCCCATTTGCAAGCAGATGATTTAATCATTGATGCAGGAAATTCTTATTTTAAAGATACGGATATTCGTGCACGTAATTTGGCCAGCAAAGGCATTCAATTTTTGGGCGTTGGTATTTCCGGTGGTGAAGAAGGTGCACGCCATGGCCCAAGCATTATGCCGGGCGGCCCAAAACCAGCTTATGAACGCATCCAAAAAATTATGGAAGCCGTTGCGGCAAAAGTAAACAATGAGCCGTGTGTCACTTATTTAGGGCCAGGGTCAGTCGGCCATTTTGTGAAGATGGTTCATAATGGAATTGAATATGGCATCATGCAACTTATTTCTGAAACTTATGATTTGATGAAACGTGGGCTTAATTTTAGTGATAATCAATTGCGCGATGTTTACACTGAATGGAACAAAGGCGAGTTAAACAGTTATTTGTTAGAAATCACCGGCAAGATATTTGGCAAAATGGATGACAAAACTGGCAAGCCGTTGATCGATATTATTTTAGCGATCGCCAAACAAAACGGCACTGGTATGTGGACTTCGCAAAGCGCGATGGAACTGCAAGTGCCTACACCGACTATCGATTTGGCTGTTTCGATGCGCGATCTGTCGGTATTAACAAAAGAACGTGAGCAAGCCAATGCAATTTATCAACGCTCATTGCGCGCTATCACTGCCGATCATAAAACATTTATTATGCAACTTGGCCATACACTTTTTGCCGGAATGGTTATTACCTATGCACAAGGCATGGCATTATTAAACATCGCTTCTGATCATTATAAATATCAACTTGATCTGGAAGCTGTTGCACGTATCTGGCGCGGTGGTTGTATTATTCGTGCGGCGTTGCTAGAAAATATTTGCGCGGCGTTTCGACGCAATAAAAAACTACCGAATTTATTGTTAGATGCTGATTTAGCACGCACACTGATGGAACGGCAAGAATATTTACGACATATTGTATGTGAAGCGATTGCATCAGGAATACCAACACCAGGATTGATCGCCTCGCTCAGTTATTTTGATGCGTATCGCAGCCAATGGTTACCCGCTAATCTTATTCAAGCGCAGCGCGATTATTTTGGCTCACACACTTACGAACGCATCGATAGTAAAGGCACTTTTCACACGGAATGGGAGAAAATATGAAACCAACACTCGATGAACTTTGTGTCAACACTCTGCGTATGTTATCCATCGATGCCGTGCAAAAAGCCAATAGCGGACACCCGGGTTTGCCCTTAGGTGCTGCGCCGATGGCTTATGTGCTATGGACGCATTTTCTTAAACACAGCCCTACTAATCCAGCATGGTATGATCGCGATCGTTTCGTGCTGTCAGCAGGGCACGGGTCGATGCTGCTATATAGTTTATTGCATGTGACCGGTTACCCCATATCCTTGGAACAAATTAAACAATTTCGGCAATGGGATAGCATCACACCAGGTCATCCTGAAAGCGAACTCACACCAGGTGTTGAAGTCACCACCGGGCCGCTCGGTCAAGGCTTTGCAAATGGGGTTGGCATGGCGATGGCCGAAGCTTATTTAGCAGCACGTTATAACAAGCCGGATTGCAAAATCATCGATCATTTTACTTATGGCATTGTGAGTGACGGTGATTTAATGGAAGGTGTTGCAGCGGAAGCAGCATCCCTTGCAGGACATTTAAAATTAGGCAAATTAATTTATTGTTATGATAACAATCACATCACGCTTTCTGCTTCGACGCAACTGGCCTTCACGGATAATACTGCAAAGCGTTTTGATGCTTATGGTTGGCATACACAAATCATTGAAGATGGTAATAATTTAGCAGATATTCAACGTGCGATTGAAACAGCGCGACAAGAAACACAACGTCCATCATTAATCTTGATTAGAACACACATAGGTTATGGTTCTCCGCACAAACACGATACTTTTGAAGCGCACGGTTCACCGTTGGGTGTGGAAGAAGTAAAATTAACCAAACAAAATTTAGGCTGGCCGATAGAACCTGATTTTTATATTCCTGCAGAAGCAGAAGAACATTTTCGCCAAGCAGTTACGCAAGGTAAAAAATTAGAATACGAGTGGAACAGCCAATTTAAAGTTTATGAAAAAAAATATTCTGATTTGGCAAAAGAACTTCAGCAACTGATCAGCAAAGAACTACCCAAGGGTTGGAATGAAAATATTCCAGTATGGAAAGCAGACCCTAAAGGCATCGCCACCCGTGATGCTTCGGGCAAAGTGATGCAAGCGATTAATCCTAATCTACCAGGTTTTATTGGTGGTTCGGCAGATTTGAATCCTTCTACCAAAACAGAGCTAATTAATTTTGGTAATTTTGGTAACCCCGCTATGGCAACCGGTGATTTGCAAGGTTCTATTGATGGAGGCTTGAATTACGCTGGCCGCAATATTTTTTACGGTGTACGCGAACATGCGATGGCTGCAATCTCCAATGGCTTAGCTACATTTGGTGGGATTATTCCTTTTGCGTCCACTTTCTTGATTTTTTCTGATTATATGCGGCCAGCTATGCGGCTGGCTGCATTAATGCAATTGCAAGTGATTTATGTTTTTACCCACGACAGTATCGCGGTAGGCGAAGACGGCCCTACACACCAACCCATCGAACAACTCGCCAGCCTGCGCGCTGTTCCGCAATTAATGGTTATTCGCCCTGCTGATGCCAATGAAACCGCTGTAGCATGGCAAGTCGCCATCGAATCGCGCCACTGCCCTGTCGCATTAGCGTTAACAAGACAAGCGGTGCCAACGTTGGATAGAACAAAATTTGCCTCAGCAGAAGGTCTGCGTAAAGGCGCTTATATTTTAGCCGATGCACTTGATGCTAAACCCACCCTTATTTTAATCGCTACGGGATCAGAAGTGGGTTTAATTGTCGCCGCACAGCAAGAATTACAAAAACAAAACATTTCCGTACGCATTGTATCAATGCCAAGTTGGGAATTATTTGAAGCACAACCAAAAGAATATCGCGATGCTGTATTACCGCCCGATGTTCCATTGCGACTTGCCGTTGAAGCGGGTGTGGCACAAGGCTGGCGACGCTATGTAGGCGATCACGGCGATATAATAAGTATCGAAAAATTTGGCGCCTCCGCTCCTGGCGCAACTGTAATGGAAAAATATGGGTTTACCGTGGCGGAAGTCTGCAAACGCGCCTTAAAACTTACTGTTCGATCCATTGCTTAGCAGGTCCTACTTGGTCATACGGGAAATGTTTTATCTGCGTCGAGATAAAACATCCGATGCCTTTTGCTAGCATTGCAAGCCCGCTATCAGTAACCAAAGCAATTTTTTGAATTTTCGCGTGATGATCTTTAATAAATTTTACATGCGCTTTGAAAGCATCCATGTTTTCCCAGCCCGGAAATTTTTTTGCTTCAATCACTAACCCTTTGAGGTTGCCATGATCTTTAACATAGGCATCAAAAATAGTGGTTAGCTGTGAGAAACTTTCTGCTTTAAGTGCATCAGTTGGTTTAATGTATAAAATTGAATTTTGCTCATCAAGATTAATGTCCATATTGCTATTCTCCTTAGAAGTAAATTAATGTAAGTGTAGCCTACTTTGCTAAAAAATTCCAGGGTTCTGTGCTATAGTTAACATCCATTTTATGGATAAAAAAGAGGATCAGCAAAATGCAGCGCATCCTGACAATCAACGGCGGCTCATCCAGCATCAAATATGCGTTATTTGCAGCAGGTGATTCACCCCAACAGATTATGAAGGACGAAATCGAGCGAGTTGGGAGCAACGATCATGCTGTGGCAGTTAAAACTCTGATGGATTGGACCGAAAAATCTAATACGCACGATAAACTAACTGCCATAGGGCATCGTGTGGTGCATGGTGGCCCGAAGTATTACAAACCACAGCTAATCACGGCAGAAATGCTATCAGAGCTGCGCCAGCTAACGCCATTTGATCCCGAACACTTGCCAGCAGAAATAATACTGATCGAAGAATTTCAGCGGCGCTTTCCTCATCTACCACAAATCGCCTGTTTTGACACCGCTTTTCATCATGACCTGCCGCGCGTAGCACAACAGTTACCGATTCCGCGCCGCTATGAAGCGCAAGGAGTACGTCGTTATGGCTTTCACGGTTTATCCTATGAATTTCTGATGGACGAACTAGCGCGCGTGGCGGGATCAAAAATAGCACAAGGTAAAATTATTCTTGCCCACCTCGGCAGTGGTGCAAGTCTTGCCGCAGTATGTGATGGAAAATCCCTAGACACCAGCATGAGTTTCACGCCAACTGCTGGTGTACCGATGGGTACGCGCTCTGGCGATCTTGATCCAGGATTAGTTGGATATCTGGCGCAAACAGAAAAAATGAGCGCGCAGCAATTTAATGAGATGGTTAATTTTAAATCTGGATTACTCGGTATCTCTGAAACCAGCTCCGATTTGCGTGATTTGCTTGCCCATGAATCACAAGACGTGCGCGCAGCAGAGGCAATCGCATTGTTTTGTTACCAGATTAAGAAATGGATCGGTGCATTTGCAGCAGCATTGAGCGGATTAGAAACACTGGTATTTTCTGGCGGCATCGGCGAAAATGCGCCCACCATTCGCGCGCGAATTTGTGCAGGATTAGAATTTCTTGGCATTAAACTCGATGAAAAACAAAATTCGGCAAATGCAGATGTAATTTCTGTAACGAACAGCAATGTTAGTGTTCGCGTTATTCACACCAATGAAGAACAGATGATCGCTAAAACAGTTTGCCGCGCTCTAAAACTCGGCAAATAAATATGAGTATAAAACAATGACAACACTTTCTGCAGAAAATCTTCACAATATAAATGCCTACTGGCGTGCGGCAAATTACTTGTCGGTCGGGCAAATTTATCTTTACGACAATCCGCTATTGAAGGAACCCCTTAAATTATCGCACATAAAGCCACTGGTAGTCGGTCATTGGGGCACTACGCCCGGCCAGAATTTTATTTATGTACATCTGAATCGCGTCATTAAAAAATATGATTTAGATATGTTTTACATTGCAGGCCCCGGCCATGGCGGCCCAGCAATTGTGAGCAATGTGTATCTCGAAGGCACTTGGAGTGAAGTTTATCCAAATGTTACGCAAGATGAAGCTGGATTGAAAAAGCTTTTCAAACAATTCTCTTTTCCTGGTGGTATTTCTAGCCATGTTGCACCGACAACACCAGGGTCGATACACGAAGGTGGCGAATTGGGTTATTCACTCAGTCATGCTTTTGGTGCGGTGTTTGATAATCCTGATTTGATTGTCGCTTGTGTGGTGGGCGATGGTGAAGCGGAAACGGGTCCGTTAGCGACGGGTTGGCATTCTAATAAATTTCTCAATCCTGTTACTGATGGGGTTGTACTGCCGATCTTGCATCTCAATGGTTTCAAGATTAGCAACCCTACTGTTTTGGCGCGCATCGAACACGATGAGTTAGAACAATTTTTTCGTGGTTGTGGTTGGACACCTTATTTTGTGGAAGGCAATGAACCGGAAAAAATGCACGAACTGATGGCGGCTACCTTAGACAAAGTCATCAACGATATTCAGGTAATGCAAAAGAAAACACGCAGCTTGAATGACAAAACACGGCAACGCTGGCCAATGATCATTCTCCGATCACCCAAGGGTTGGACAGGGCCAAAAATTGTTGATGGTTTGCAAAATGAAGGAACATTTCGATCACATCAAGTGCCACTAATCGTAGATGCTGATCATCCTGATCATCTTAAACAGCTGGAAAACTGGATGAAAAGTTACAAGCCAGAAGAACTGTTCGATGAAAATGGTCGACTTAAAGCGGAATTGGCTGAGTTGGCACCTAAAGGTATTCGGCGGATGGGTTCTAATCCTCACACTAATGGTGGCTGTATGCTGCGCGATCTGTGTATGCCTGATTTTCGTATACACGCTATCGATGTACCATCGCCCGGCGCAGTGGATGCACAAGATACACGCGTATTAGGCAAGTTTCTGCGTGATGTGACCAAGGCAAATCAGCAGCATAATAATTTTCGGATCTTTGGCCCCGATGAAACAGTGTCAAATCTTTTAGGCTCGGTATTTGAAGTGACGAACCGCCAGTGGGATCTGCGCGAAGAAAAAAATGATGAATTTCTTGCACCTGCTGGACGCGTGGTGGATTCAATGCTCAGTGAACACCAATGCGAAGGTTGGTTAGAAGGATACCTGCTGACCGGGCGACACGGAATATTTAACAGTTATGAAGCGTTCATCCGTATTGTCGATTCCATGTTTAGCCAACATGCAAAGTGGCTGAAGGTAACCTCAGAACTGCCCTGGCGTCGTAAAATCGCATCGTTAAATTATCTACTCGCCTCGCATGTTTGGCAACAAGATCACAATGGTTTTACCCATCAAGATCCTGGTTTTCTTGATCACGTGATCAATAAAAAAGCGGATATCGTGCGTATTTATTTGCCGCCCGATGCCAATTGTTTGTTGTCGACTTTTGATCACTGCCTGCGTAGTCGACATTACGTGAATGTGGTGGTCGCAGGAAAACATGCACTGCCTCAATGGCTGACCATGGATGAAGCTATCATACATTGCAATGAAGGCATAGGGATCTGGCAATGGGCCAGCAATGATCAAGACGGCGAACCAGACGTAGTGATGGCTTGCTGCGGCGACACCCCTACGCTGGAAATTTTAGCTGCTGTTTCCATTCTGCGTGAACATTTGCCTGATCTAAAAATCCGCGTGGTCAATGTTGTCGATTTGATGAAATTACAATCTGCCAGCGAGCACCCACACGGCTTAAGTGAAGCAGATTATGATTCGTTGTTCACTAAAAATAAACACATCATTTTTGGTTTTCATGGTTATCCAACGTTAATTCATCGGTTGACTTACCGTCGCGCCAATCAAAACCTTCATGTAAGAGGTTATAAAGAAGAAGGCACGATCACCACGGCTTTCGACATGAGGGTGCAGAATGATCTCGATCGTTTTCATCTGGTGCAAGATGTCATCGATCGTTTATCAAACTTGGGCACCAAAGGTGCTTATCTGAAGCAAATGATGAAAGACAAATTGATTGAGCACAAACAATATATTGAACAACATGGCCAAGATATGCCAGAAATCAGGAATTGGAAGTGGTTTTCATAAATCAATTAGAAACCCACTCTAAATTTTACTGCTTATTCTTTAATGCGCTATAAAGCGAGTAGATGATACCATCCACCAAGCCAACGTTCGGTACATACATGATATTGACTTTACTCCATTGCATGACAGAGAGATAAATCTCCAATGCTGGCACCACGACATCTGCGCGGTCATCACTTAATTTAAATTGTTTGATGCGCTCAGCCGTAGTGAGCCTGCTTAATTTGTGGTAGTACGATTTAAGCATATGATAGGTTAATGGTTTACCGTCTTTTAGTTTACTTAACGAAAATATTTTATTGATATTGCCACCAGTCCCAATGATGGCCTTGGGTGAATTTTTTTTGATTACTTCTTTTAATTCGCTCTTCAAGTCATCCCATTGCGTTTGTTTTACTGCATTTTTTAATATACGTATCGCACCAATTTCAAATGATAATTCTCGTGTCGCTTTACCTTTAGTAAATAAATTTAATTCCGTGCTGCCACCGCCAACGTTGACATAGAGATAGGTATTGTTTTTATCAATTTTTTCTGCGGCATGACTTTGATAGAGTAAATCAGCTTCTTTTCCACCCGAAATAATTTCGATTTTAATGGCGGTTTTTTTCTTTATTTCATTAACAATGCTATCGCTATTGCTGGCATCTCGCATAGCGCTAGTGGCGTAAGCTTTAACAGCATCAACTTTGTAGAGATCAAGCAACGCGCGGAAAGCACGCATCATATGTAAAATCATTATACGCTTTTCGTGGCCGATGTTACCTTTCGTAAAAACGTCAAAACCAAGTCGTAGAGGAATTCGCAGTAGAATTAATTTTTTGAATTCCGGTCGTGAGCGCTTCTGCTTCACTTCTACGATCAATAATCGCGCAGCGTTGCTACCAATATCAATTGCGGCCAGTCGCATGATTTATTTTCCTTGTCTTGATGTAAGTTTGACTTGCGCCAGATCGTGAAGATAGCGATAAATATCGAGCTGGGAGCGTACTTTTTTCTTGCCGTTTTTGACATAATGGTTAGATGATTGATTGTCTAGAATTCTCGCTTTAACATTGTCAGCAAACTTGATAGCTAAAATATCTAATAATTGCTTTTTGATGACTGGATCCAGAATACGAACAGCAATTTCAAGGCGATAGTCCAAATTTCTAACCATCCAATCAGCAGAAGATATAAACACTTCTTCTGCTCCATTATTCTCAAATACCAAGATGCGCCCATGCTCGAGGAACTCATCGACTATGCTGGTAGCACAAAGCGGTTTTTTAAATGACTTTTGGGTTGGAATGGCACACATAATACTGCGGACAACCATGCGGACCGCAACACCTGCGCGTGCAGCTTCATACAATTTTTCAATCATCTTGACATCGCTCAGGCCATTTAATTGCAATTTGATACCGGCTCTTTTACCGTTTAACTGATTTTTAATTTCACGGTCAATCATGGCGATTAATTCAGAACGCATCGTCAGGGGAGAGATCAACAGCGATTTACAAGGCTTTAATTTTTCCCAATTGATAAAAGGATCGTTAAGGGCTTTAAATACATGATTGATATCTTTCATTATTTTTCGATTAGACGTAAGAAAGAAATAATCAGCGTAGACCAATGCTGTTTCTTCATTTAAATTACCCGTGGCAATGAAACCATAGCGAATCGGTTTATTATCGATAACTTTTTTAATAATGCATATTTTGGCGTGAATTTTTAAATTGGGAACGCCTGCAAATACTTTGACACCCTCTTCTTCTAACTTATTTTTCCAATTTAAATTGGCTTCTTCATCGTAAGTTGCTTTAATTTCAATGACGACATACACTTTTTTGCCATTGCGCGCAGCATTGATTAATGCGTTGCAAACCATAGAGAACTTCGCAAGACGGTAAGCGGTTATTTTAATACTAGTCACACTCGAGTCCATTGCTGCTTCCCTTAGCATGTCAATGATCCCATTAAAAGAATGATAAGGTGTACAGAGCAATATATCTTTTTTCAATATGGCATCACTCACTCGCAAAGCACGCGCAAGATCTGGATGAGTAAATGGCTGATGATAGGTGTTGGATTCGGGTAGTTTGGCAGGGAAAGAGAGAAAATCACGAAAATTTCGAATTCTACCACGCGGGATAATGCTATCATTTTTGGATATATTTAGCCAGTTGATGAGATATTCTAGTAAATTCGCATCTATCTCTTTATCATATAAGAAATAAATTGGCTTAGATTTGCGGCGTTTTTTTACGCCGATTTCAATTCTTTCTATATAGTTTTCTGACATGTCGCTGTCCATGTCAATTTCAGCATCCTGGGTGATTTTGAATAAGTGTGCTTCAAAGCAATCGTAACTAAAAGAAGAAAAAATAACTGGTAAATGGAAACGAATAATGTCTTCGAGTAAAATGATATGTTGTTCACCAGCCTTACTGGGCAATAATAAAAATCGACCGATCTTTTTGGTCGGAATTTCGATAATAGCATATTTTTCTTTGCGCGATTTATCATGACTGCGCATAACTACGCCTAAAAAACTACTTTTTGCCCAAAGGGAAGTGAGGGAGGGCATCGATTCCAAAAAAAGCGGAATAATGTTAGGACTGATTTTCGAGTCATAAAATTGTCGGATAAAATTTATTTGCTTTTTTGTTAATTCATTTTCGTTGAGCAAAAATATTTTATGCTTATTTAATTCGATTAGTATATTTTGCCAAATCCGCGCAAATTCACTTTGTTGTTGAATGACAATAGCATGAATTTCATTAAGGATAGACTGGGTACTTGCAACTGCTTTATCGTCTTTATTCTTCGTTTCAAATTTGATTTTAGCTTTGAGTGCGGGCACGCGCACGCTGAAAAATTCGTCTAGATTACTAGAATGGATGGCCAGAAAGTTAATTCTATTTTTTAAGGATACCGTCGGGTCAGCTGCTTCTTGCAGGACTCTCGCATTGAAGCCAAGCCAGCTAATGTCGCGAGAAATGAATAGTGGTTTTTTCATCATATTTTACTTTTTCAGCTCTTTACGAATCGATTTCAATTCTTGCTTACGTTTCTTGGTGGGCTTAGGATATCCCATCTTGCGTCTTGGACAAAATTGAGGGGTTAGCCGGAAATGGTACGCGCTATCATTGCAATTGTAAATTGGGTTATTTGCAAACGACCATCGATATTTATTGGATTTTGATAAAGAACCAACGCTTAAAATGTGCTAAACTCTATAAACAATAAAGGACTATCAAGGAAGCTTATTTATGAAAATAAACCCGCTGAAAAAACTGACCACCTTTGGCCAATCTATCTGGCTCGATTATATCAAACGCGACCTCATCACCAGCGATAAACTTAAACAATTGATTACTGACGATGATTTACGCGGAATTACGTCAAACCCTTCCATTTTTGAAAAAGCCATCGCCGAAAGCGATGATTACGCTGACGCTATTGCAGCAATGATGAAAGAAGGCAAAGATGTTAATACTGTCTATGAAACCCTCACCCAGCGCGATGTTCGCGATGCTGCCGATGAATTTCGCCAGCTGTATAATCGCATGGAGGGCAAAGATGGTTATGTTAGCTTAGAGGTTAATCCCCATCTTGCTCATGATACTGAAGGCACGATTATCGAAGCACGCCGTTTATGGAAAGCACTCGATCGCCCCAATGTTTTTATTAAAGTTCCCGCTACGCTTGAAGGGCTGCCTGCGATTAAACAATTAATCAGCGAAGGCATTAATGTGAATGTCACTTTGCTGTTTGGCTTGGATCGTTATCGCGCAGTAGCAGAAGCTTATCAAACAGGCCTTGCAGCACGCATCACACAAAAACAACCGCCCCAACCTGTTGCTTCTGTAGCAAGCTTCTTCTTAAGCCGTATAGATACGTTAATCGACCCGATGTTAGAAAAAATCATTACGCAAGGTGGCGACAAAGCTCTCATTGCAAAAAAAATACACGGGCAAGTTGCTATTGCTTCAGCAAAAGTAGCTTATGAAATTTATCAAAAAGCCGCAAAGGAAACCCAAGCACAACGATTGCTGTGGGCAAGCACCAGCACTAAAAACCCCGCTTATAGTGATGTAAAATATGTAGAAGCATTAATCGGGCCCAACACTGTAAATACTCTTCCAGTTGAAACATTAGATGCTTATCGCGATCACGGTGATCCAAAAGCACGTTTACAAGACGATGCCGATAAAGCCCATTGGGTTTTTCAACACTTACCTGAACTAGGTATTGACATTAATAAAATTACGCAACAACTTGAAGATGAAGGGGTTGCTAAATTCATCCAGTCTTTTGATCAATTAATAACCACATTGGAAAAAAAATTGAAGGATAAAAAATGAACTCATTAAATGATGCCATCAGTGCAGAACTAAATGTTTGGCAAAAACAGGATAAAGTACAACGTTTGTGGGCGAGCGATGCATCACTTTGGACCAATAGCGACGAAGCGCAATGGACTGGGTGGTTAAATGTTATTACAGCAGAATTTGCTGAATTGCCAGCGATCGCCGCATTAGTCAGCGAACTTAAAACAGCTGAATTTAAGCATATTGTTCTATTAGGCATGGGTGGTTCAAGCCTCTGCCCTGCCCTGATGGCAAAAACGTTTGGTGAAATTAAAGGTTATCCACGCCTCCATATTTTAGATTCAACCGACCCTTTGCAAATTCGCCATTTAGAAAATAAGATTGATTTACAAAAAACTTTTTTTATTGTTTCCAGCAAATCTGGCACTACCTTAGAACCGAATATTTTTAAAGATTATTTTTATACGTTGCTACAAACCGTTTTAAAAAAATCCGCAGTGGGTGATCGCTTTCTTGCTATTACTGATCCAGATTCACCACTTGCCGTGATGGCTAAGAAAGAAAACTTCAAAGAAATTTTTTATGGTGTACCCTCAATTGGCGGCCGTTATTCGGCACTGTCTAATTTCGGCATAGCGCCTGCTGGGCTAATGGGTATTGATGTAAAAGAATTTTTACAACATGCCGCAACAATGATGAAAGCGTGTGCACCCACTGTATTACCAAAAAATAACCCCGGCGTTTTATTAGGAGTTATGTTAGGTGTTTATGCTAAGCACAATAAAGATAAAGTGACTCTTATAACATCACCTAGCATTTATAGCTTAGGAGGTTGGCTTGAACAATTAATCGCCGAATCCACTGGTAAAATTGGCAAAGGTTTAATTCCTGTGGATCAAGAACCACTAGGCCTGCCCGATGTTTATGGTAGCGATCGTGTGTTTGTTTATATTCGTTTAGAAAATGCCCCCGACATCGAACAAGATCGAGCCATTGACCTCATTGAACAATCAGGCCGTGTGGTGATACGCCTTAATTTGGCTGACAAAAAACATTTAGGCGCAGAATTTTTTCGCTGGGAGATGGCGATTGCTGTGGCCGGTAGCATCATCGGTGTTAACCCTTTTGATCAACCCGATGTTGAAGCCAGCAAAGTACGCGCAATGCAATTAACCACAGAATATGAAAAAACTAAAACAATCCCACAGCCTAAGCTTATTTTTGCAGCAGAAGGCATACAACTTTTTACCGATGAAATAAATGCACACGCTATCAAAGAACAAATGACTGCTACGCCTAGCTTGGTAGAATATCTGCGCGCACATTGTAGCCGGATCAAACCTGGCGATTATGTAGATCTTTCGGCTTTTATTGAAATGTCAGTTGAGCATACAGCGCTACTACAAAAAAGTAGAACAGCTATTCGTGATGCAAAAAAAGTAGCCACTTGTCTTGGATTTGGTCCGCGCTTTTTACACTCCACGGGGCAAGCCTATAAAGGTGGCCCCAACACGGGTGTTTTTTTACAAATTACCGCTGACCACGAAGTAGACATTCAAGTACCGAACCATCATTACACCTTTGGTTTAGTCATCGCAGCACAAGCGCAAGCTGATTTTGAAGTGCTGGCGCAACGTAAGCGACGGGTTTTACGCATTCATCTAGGAAACGATGTGCGCGCAGGTTTGGAAAAATTACATGAAATTTTACAACAAGCATTGCAAACTGAATAGGATAATTCATGCATCTAGAAGAAACTTTATCAGAGCCCGAAAGCAAAGAATCAACGCCAGCCCGCAAACCTGCGCAGCCTTGTGTTTTAGTGATTTTTGGCATTGCAGGTGATTTAACGAAGCGTCTACTCTACCCTGCTTTATGCAACTTAGGTAGTAAAGGTTTACTGGATGAAAATTTTTGCATTGTCGGTGTTGCAATGGAGAAATTCACCACAAAATCATTTCAAGCCCAATTAACAAAAGATGTGAAACAATTTATCACTGACCCTGCTGCAAAAAAATTTGGCCTTTCATTAGTACGTCAGGTGCAGTACATCTCTGGATCATTTTCAGATCATGCAGTTTATGTCGAATTAAAAAATACACTTGAAAAATTAACCACGAAAAAAGCCAGTAAAAATTACTTATTTTATTTTGCATCACCGCCGCAATTTATCGGGGTCATTGCTAGCCAACTCAACAGAGTAAAACTACTGACCGAAGAAAATGGTCAATATTTTCGCCGCATTGTTGTTGAAAAACCTTTTGGGCATGATTTGGCATCAGCAAAAGCTTTAAATCAAGAATTACTTACATTAGTCGATGAACAGCAGATATTTCGCATCGATCATTTTCTAGGTAAAGAGACAGTACAGAATTTACTGGCTTTTCGTTTTTCAAACGGTATCTTTGAACCGATCTGGAACCGTCGTTATATCGATCATGTGCAAATTACCGTGGCAGAAACCTTAGGTGTAGAATTAAGAGGCGCTTATTATGAACAGGCGGGTGCTTTGCGTGATATGGTCCCCAATCATTTACTGCAAATGTTAAGCTTGATCGCCATGGAGCCACCCATTTCCTTTTCATCTGATTACATTCGCGACGAAAAAGCCAAAGTATTGCATGGCATTCCTATTTTGACACCGGAACAAGTACTACAACAAGCAGTGCGTGGTCAATATGGCCCTGGCAAAATAGATGGCGTCGCGGTACCTGGTTATCGATCGGAAAAAAATGTGGCGCCGCAATCTTCTACTGAAACCTTTATAGCACTAAAATTATTTATTGATAATTGGCGTTGGTTGCATGTACCTTTTTATCTGCGCACCGGTAAACGCATGAAAAAGCGTACTTCTGAAATAATCATCCAGTTTAAATCTGGTCCTTCTAGTTTATTTGGTGGGTCAGAACTAAAAGAAATTCCTAATATATTACGTATCTACATTCAACCGGAAGAAGGTATATCTCTCTACTTTAATGCAAAAATCCCTGGGCCTACTATGCAATTGGGCCCCGTTATTATGAAGTTTAGATACAAAGATTATTTTGGCATTACCCCACAAACTGGTTATGAAACTATTTTATATGACTGCATGAATGGCGACCATTTGCTTTTTAACCGCGCCGAAATGGTAGAAACGGGTTGGGCTTTAGTACAACCTATTTTAGATGTCTGGGGTGCATTAACACCGCGTGATTTTCCCAACTATGTCGCAGGGAGTACCGGGCCTAAAGAAGCAGATGATTTAATACAACAGGACGGCAGAAAATGGTTGCTCTAAATAAAAATAGAGAAATCAAAATAATTGCTGATCCTAACGATTTATTTAACGCTGTCGCAGAAGATTTTACGCAACGCGCCATTGACTCTGTTAATAATCATGGTGTTTTTAACGTAGTGCTTGCTGGTGGCAATACCCCCAAATTATTTTTTGACGCTTTAGCCGCAAACGATTTTTGCCGCACAAAAACACCCTGGCAGCAAATTAAATTTTATTTTGGTGATGAACGCTATGTTCCTACAACGGATGTGGCAAGCAATTATCATATGGCATATGAACATCTATTTTCAAAAGTTTCCGTCCTCGTCGAAAATATTTTTCCGATTCCGACTAAATTTAAAGAGCCTAAAGATGCCGCAAAGCAATACGAATCTATTATAAAAAATGTAAAGTTTGATTTAATTTATCTAGGGCTGGGCGATGATGCACATACTGCTTCGTTGATGCCTTTCAGTGAGGTAGTGACCTCTTCTACTAACCAACTTGTTGCTGCATTATGGGTTCCACAGTTAAAAATGTACCGTATTACCCTCACGTCAACTGCCATTAATAATGCCGCTTGTGTTATTTTTTTGGTTGAAGGTGCTAATAAAGCTCCCGCCGTTTATTCAGTATTAGCGGGCCCTACAGAACCACAAAAATACCCCGCCCAGTTAATTCAACCTTCACAGGGCAAAACCATTTGGTATCTGGATCAAGCAGCGGCAGGAAAGCTGAAAATTGTCTAATCTTTGTGTTTTACCCAATCAGCAAATGCCTCGTCTTCAAATTGATAATTCCCATGGGTAATTTTAGTGACTATGTTCTTATCAGTTAAACGCCGTAGAGCATTATGCGTGGTATTCTTATCTACGCTATCACTAATTCCTAATTTAGCGCCTATATATTGCATAGCTGCAATGCCATGCAAATCAGAAATCCCATTAGCGATCATTGAGAGTATTACTTGATCAGCCGCTAATAACCCATCCCACTGACGCTTGAAACTCTCATCATTAAATACTTTACTTTTTGTGACATCAAGTGCAGAAAGAGAGCCATCCATCGGGTTAGTAATATAGTATTCAATATAGCGACGAAAAAATTCTGGGGTGTTTTTAAGTTCTGCAAAAGCTTCCAGTGCATCAGCTAATGATAATGGGTATTTTGAAATATGATTGACTCTTTCCACCATCGCAGCAACAAAATCTTTTCCAAGTAATTCGAAAGGTTCTAGGGGTGCCCAGTTATAAAAAGGCTCTGAAGGAATACCAAACATTTTGCGTAAAGTGGTTTCAGAACTGCCTGCAAAAATGACTTTAATACGATCTTTTCTTATATCTAACGCTGCGCGTAACGCATGGGCAAAATGTGCATTTTCTTCATAGGCTAACACCTGCGCTTCATCAATGACTAAAATCATCTGCATCTTAGTTTTATCAAAAGCGCTCATTGCTTCCATTAATAAAGTGCCGGTTACTTTTTTATTTTCCTGCAAATTTGCCTCAATGGAACCTTCACCTACTCCAGGAATTTTACCCGATGCTTTTACCTTAGATGGTTTGAAACGTGATAAAATTTTGTTAAAGCCTTTGGGTTCTATCGTTTTATAAAATTCGGAAATAAGCGCTGTAGCCGGGTCTATTTCTAAATCCCACAGATTGGCATAAACAACCACATAACCATGTAAAATTGCGGCAGGAATAAAGTCTTTCTTTAGAAATTCTGTTTTACCCATGCGCCGTCTAGCAAATAGCCCCCGCGCAGAGCTTAAACCAAGCTCGAATAAATCAAGGTAGGTTTTAGCTAAGGCTGGGCGAGCAAAATGCCAATTATTGGGTTTAGGCTTCATTGTCTTAAAAACTCTTAACGGGTTTAAGAATTCTTAATTATACTAAACCGCTAGTATTTATGCAACTTAAAATGGATGGGGTACATACTTATATTATCTGCTAAAATACTTATATTAGTTAATGGCCTCAATCAAACAAGGACAAAACTTGAAACGCAAAAGGAAAGATCTTATTACTCGCCTGCGCCGTTGGTGGCATCGTTTTAGCAAGAAAACGGTTGCTAGCACGCAGACTGAGCCGCCGTTTAGAGCGGAGTTATTTAATGCCGACCAAATGGAGCGATATGGCAAAACGCTGGCACTTTCGCATCGATTAGCACAAAAACCAGCAGCCGATCTTTTATTGGGACGATTGGCAAAAAACGAAGAAACATTAATTGAAACTTGCCAATTGTTGGCAAAGACAACCCTCGAAAAAAATCGTATCACCCTTGCCAGCGAATGGTTGCTCGATAATTTCTATTTAATCGAAGAACAAATCCGCATCACCAAACATCATTTACCAAAAGGCTATGGCAAAAGTTTACCGCAATTAGCAGAGGGCCTCTCACAAGGCCATCCACGCGTTTATGATATTGCACTGCAAAATATTGCTCATGGTGATGGGCACTGGGATCCAGAAACACTAAGTCGTTTCGTTTCAGCTTATCAAACGGTAGCAACCCTCACCTTAGGTGAATTATGGGCCATCCCTATTATGCTGCGGTTAGCATTGATCGAAAATTTACGTCGCGTTAGTGTGCGTATTGCTGCTGATCAGAACGATCGAAATCTCGCTGATGATTGGGCGGATCGTATGGCAGAAATGGCTGAATCGGATCCCAAAAATTTAATATTAGTGATTGCTGATATGGCACGTTCTGATCCACCGATGCAAGGTGCGTTTGTATCAGAGTTAGTACGACGGTTGCAAGGTCGCGGTGCAGCACTCGCATTACCATTGACCTGGATTGAACAACAATTATCAGAAAATGGCCTCACTACCGAACAACTGATTCAAACCGAAAACCAACAACAAGCCGCTAATCAAGTTTCCATAAGCAATAGCATTGCCGGTTTGCGCCGTTTAGGTACAACCGATTGGCGCGAATTTGTGGAAAACATGAGTGTGGTCGAACATATATTACGTAAAGACCCTGCTGGTGATTATAAAAAAATGAATTTTGCAACGCGCGACAATTATCGCCATGTAGTTGAACATTTAGCTCGCGCTAGTTCGCGGTCGGAAGAAGAAGTAACCCTGCAAGCAATACAACTCGCCGAATCAGCGACGACCGATCGACGCAAACACGTAGGTTTTTACTTAATCGGCGCAGGCTTACAGCAGTTAGAAAAAAATATAGTAGCACGCTGTTCTCTCTCTCAAAAACTGCACCGCTTGTGCAGACAACATCCGTTATCCTATTATCTAAGTTTTATTACATTAATCACTTTTGCTTTGACCTTCGCACTATTATCCAAAGCAGATAAATTAACAATGTCTCTTGCTTGGCTGATTTTTTTTGGATTTATCATTGCAGTGTGTAGTAGTCAACTTGCTGTGTCATTAGTTAATTGGTTCACAATGCTAATTGTGAAGCCACACCCACTACCTAAAATGGATTTTAGTGCAGGTGTTCCAGCTGAATATCGTACCTTAGTTGTAGTACCCGCCATGTTGAGTAACCCAGCAGTTATTGAATCGTTGGTTGAAGCGTTAGAAGTACGTTTTCTCGGTAATCGCGATGATTCACTGCACTTCGCCCTGTTGACTGATTTTAATGATGCGCCGCAAGAACATTGTGATAATGATACCACCCTCCTAGCCTTAGCACGAAAGAATATTGAAGCACTGAATAAAAGTTACCCGCGCGAATCTGGCGATATCTTTTTTTTATTCCATCGCCCACGACGCTGGAACGCTGGTGAACAAGCTTGGATGGGCCATGAGCGCAAACGTGGAAAACTAGCCGACCTGAATGCATTGCTGCGTGGTAATGCACAATCCTATTTTTCACTTATTGTAGGTAACACGCAAATATTAAATACCGTCAAGTATGTTATTACATTAGATGCTGACACCCAATTGCCACGCGATTCGGCACGCGAATTTATCGGCACTATGGCGCACCCATTAAATCGACCACGCTATGATACCGTATTACAGCGTGTAGTAGAAGGACACGGTATTTTGCAACCACGTGTTGCAGAAATATTACCTAGCCCAGGTGCAACACACTATGCCAGACTTTGTGGATCTGAGGCCGGTATTGACCCCTACACACGTACTGTTTCAAATGTTTATCAAGATCTATTTGATGAAGGATCTTTTATCGGCAAAGGTATTTATGATGTTGATATGTTCGAACAAACATTGGGACAACGTTTTCCTGAAAACCATATTCTTAGCCACGATTTATTAGAAGGCTGCTATTTAAGATCTGGGCTGCTAAGTGATGTACCATTGTACGAACAATCGCCTGGCAGTTATTTGGTAGATACCACCCGTCGCACCCGTTGGATTCGAGGCGATTGGCAATTAATGGGTTGGTTATTCTCACCTGGGTTGAATGGATTATCACGCTGGAAATTATTTGACAATTTACGGCGTAGCCTGGTTCCTATTGCACTAATAATTTTATTCAGTTTAAGTTGGATGTTATTGCCTGCAACCGGTTTCTGGATCGGTGTTATTCTCCTCATTGTGTTGTTGCCAACAACGTTCGCTACCATGCTTGAATTTGTACGTAAACCCAATGATATTTTATTCCACCAACACCTTAGCATCATCATGCGCGTTGTACGTTGGCGTGTTGCACAATTAATTTTATATCTCACCTGTTTACCACACGAGGCATGGTATAGCCTTTGTGCGATATTATGTACACTTTGGCGTGTTGTGCTTTCGCATCGTCATTTGCTGGAATGGGTCCCCTCTGATCAAGCAGGCCGTAAGTTTCGCGATACAGAATGGCAATGGGTAAATACTATGTGGATCGGCCCGGCCACAGCAATTGCGCTATTTGCAACTCTTGTTTTAGTTCGCCCCATATCATTATTTTTTGCAGCTCCGTTGCTGATACTATGGTTTGCATCACCGCTGATCGCGCGCTGGCTCAGTCGACCTTTTGTGCGTGCCGAAATAAAACTCACTGCAGCACAACTCAGTTTTTTACACGAGATTGCCCGTAAAACATGGAATTTTTTTGAAACGTTTGTAACCGCTGCAGATCATTGGTTACCACCCGATAATTATCAAGAAGCACCCCGAGAAATAGTGGCGCATCGTACTTCACCTACTAATATAGGTTTGACACTCTTATCCAATTTAACGGCTTATGATTTTAGTTATATTAATTTAGAGCAATTATTGGAACGCACGACTAATACCTTACAAACTATGTCACGGCTTGACCGTTATAAAGGACATTTTTATAACTGGTATGACACTCAATCTCTGCAACCGCTACTACCGCGTTATATCTCTACCGTCGATAGCGGAAACCTAGCTGGGCATTTATTAACCTTGCGCCAAGGTTTACTGGCACTACGTAATGGTTTTACAGTATCAGAAAAAATTCGCATTGAAGCGTTAGCAGCACAAGCTTTTGAATTATCGCAGATGGAATTTGATTTTCTGTATGATAAGGTCAGCCGTCTGTTGGCAATCGGTTATAACGTAGATGAGCAACGACGTGATCGTAGTTATTACGATCTGCTTTCATCTGAAGCACGTCTCACTAATTTCGTAGCAATTGCGCAAGGACAATTGCCGCAAGAAAGCTGGTTTGCACTAGGGCGAGTATTAACTTTAAGTCGCGGTGATCCTATTTTAGTTTCGTGGAGTGGGTCGATGTTCGAGTACTTGATGCCATTGCTGGTAATGCCCTCTTACGAAGACACGTTATTAGATCAAACCTGCCGCACCGCCGTTAACCGACAAATAGATTATGGTAAACAACGTGGTGTGCCATGGGGAATTTCTGAATCAGGTTATAATACAGTAGATGCCCATTTAAATTATCAATACCGTGCCTTTGGTGTGCCAGGATTAGGGCTAAAACGTGGTTTGGCGGAAGACTTAGTGATAGCACCTTATGCGAGCATTATGGCATTAATGATCGCACCTGAAGCAGCGTGTGAAAATCTACAGCGCTTGGCTAATGCAGGAGCTATAGGTCGATTTGGCTTTTATGAAGCCATTGATTATACCGCCGTGCGATTACCACGCAGTAAAACCAGTGCATTGGTGCGTTCGTTCATGACACATCACCAAGGGATGAGTTTCTTAGCATTGTCTTCGCTATTACACCAACAACCGATGCAAAAACGTTTTATGGCTGATCCGTTATTTCAAGCCACTCTTCTCTTGCTACAAGAGCGTGTTCCTAAACCGGTTGCCACTTACTCACAAATCACCCACTCTGTAATTGCCACCACTACCACGAACGATGTGGAATCATCGATACGCGTATTTAATAAACCTAATACAGCAACACCTGAAGTTCAACTACTTTCTAATGGACGTTATCAAGTGATGCTGACGCAAGCAGGTAGTGGTTATAGTCGTTGGAAAAACCTGGCTTTAACGCGTTGGCGGGAAGATGGCACTTGTGATAACCGAGGATTATACGGTTATCTGCGTGATATTAATATGGACACTTACTGGTCGACTAACTATCAACCGACGTTAGGCCATCCTGATCAATATAAAGTAGTTTTTTCAGAAGGACATGCTGAATTTAGTCGCAGTAATTATGAAATCGATACTCACACTGAAATCGTAATATCGCCGGAAGATGATATTGAATTACGCCGCATGCGCATTTACAACCACTCAGCGATTCATCGCATCATCGAATTTACTAGCTATGGTGAAATTGTTTTAGCACCACAAGCGGCTGATCAAGATCACCCTGCCTTCAGTAATTTGTTTGTAGAAACTGAAATCTTATTCCAGCAACAAGCTATTTTAGCCACCCGGCGACCGCTCACTGATCAAGAACACCCTCCTTGGATGTATCATTTACTGATGATACATAATGACGAAGTTTATCCTATTTCTTTTGAAACCAACCGCGAAAACTTTATTGGTCGTGGACAAACACTCGCCACGCCACAGGCGATGACAGAACCAGGGGCATTATCGAATACAGCCGGTGCCGTGTTAGATCCCATTATTGCGATTCGTTGTCAATTAAAACTAAAGCCAGGTGAATCGATCACACTCGATCTAGTAACTGGCGTGACAGAAACACGTGAACAGTGTATTGCCCTAATCGAAAAATACCGCGATCGACGCTTAGCAAACCGTGTCTTTGGATTATCTTGGACGCATGGGCAAGTGTTATTGCGTCAACTTAATATTTCTGAAACAGATGCACAGCTTTATACCAAACTCGCTGGCTCAATTCTTTATAGTAATCGCACTCATCGCGCCGCATCCGATATTATTGCTAGCAATCAACGTGGGCAATCTGGATTATGGGGTTATTCTATTTCGGGTGATTTACCCATCGTGTTGTTGTACCTTGAAGAACTAGCTAACATCGATCTGGTGCGACAATTAGTGCAAGCACATTCTTATTGGCGGCAAAAAGGTTTGGCCGTTGATCTGGTTATTTTAAATCAAGAAGCAGTTAGCTATCGACAAGCACTGCAAGATCAAATAATAAGCATGATGAGCAGCGGTATCACCATCAACGTGACCGATCGCGCTGGCGGAATTTTTTTACGGGTTGCCGATCAGATGCCAGCTGAAGATCGCATACTGTTACAATCCGTGGCACACGTGATTCTCTGCGATAAATTTGGCACGTTAGCAGAACAACTTGATCGGTCGCCGCCACGATTGCCGATCATACCGCGCTTGGTAGCATCACCGAGGCAGCATGTTTCTGCGCAATCATTGAATAAACCATTGCGTAATTTGCTTTTCTTTAATGGTTTAGGTGGTTTTACTGCTGATGGTAGTGAATATGTTATCGTACTCGGCAAAGGTAAAAACACACCAGCGCCATGGATTAATGTATTAGCTAATTCCACTTTTGGCACACTGGTATCTGAAAGCGGTCAAGCTTATACCTGGACTGAAAATGCGCACGAATTTCGGCTAACCCCATGGGAGAATGATCCCGTGCAAGATTCTGCCGGTGAAATGTTTTATTTGCGTGATGAAGAAACGGGGAAATATTGGTCGCCTACCCCACTCCCGTGCCGTGGTTATGGTGAATATGAAATCCGCCATGGTTTTGGTTATAGCGTATTTGAACATATTGAAGATGGCATTCATTCTGAACTTTGGATGTATGTTGCCATAGATGCTGCGGTTAAATTTGCTGTATTAAAAGTGCGTAACGATTCAAATCAACAACGTCATTTATCTGCTACTGGTTATATCGAATGGGTATTAGGTGATCTGCGTTCTAAAAACGCCATGCATGTTGTCACCGAAATTGCAGCCAGTGGTGCGCTGTTGGCACGCAATCGTTACAACACCGAATTTGGTGAACGAACTGCATTTTTTAATGCAACTACTTCAAGATTAAACCCAACCATGCGCAGCGTGACCTGTGATCGCGTCGAGTTTCTTGGTCGCAATGGCTCTTATCAACATCCCGCTGCAATGACGCGCAGCCGGTTATCTGGCCGTGTGGGTGCGGGATTAGATCCTTGCAGTGTCATTCAATTAACCTTTGAATTAGCACAAGGACAAACACGCGAACTCGTATTCACCCTCGGCGCGGGACACAATACCGAAGAAGCGGAAATGTTGATACATCGCTTTCGCGGCCCAGTTGCGGCACAAGATGCTTTAATCAATATTCGTCAATATTGGCAACGCACTCTGAGTACCGTACAAATAAAAACGCCTGATCTGGCTGTTAATGTGCTAGCTAATGGCTGGTTATTATATCAAACTTTATCGTGCCGCATATGGGGACGTAGCGGTTATTATCAATCGGGTGGTGCTTTTGGTTTTCGCGATCAACTGCAAGATGTAATGGCATTAGTACATGCAGAACCACAACTTTTTCGTGCGCATTTATTGTTGAGCGCCGCACATCAATTTACAGAAGGCGATGTGCAACATTGGTGGCATCCACCTTCGGGCCGTGGTTTACGCAGCCGCTGTTCTGATGATTATCTATGGTTACCGTTTGCTATTTGTCGTTATGTAGAATGTACCGGCGATATTAGCGTGCTTGATGAATCGGTCGTGTTTCTGCAAGGGCGCCCACTCAACGCAGATGAAGAATCTTATTATGATTTACCGACTATCGGTGAAAGTGCCAGTTTATATCAACATGGTGTGCGTGCCATTCTGCATGGTTTACAATTTGGCGAACACGGTTTGCCATTAATGGGATCCGGCGATTGGAATGACGGTATGAATTTAGTAGGTATTCATGGGCGTGGTGAAAGTATTTGGCTTGGATTTTTTCTCTACAATATACTTATTCGTTTTGCAAAACTAGCACAGCAATATGGTGATACAAAATTTGCCGATACATGTAATGACGCGAGTAAAACATTGCAACTACAACTCGAAAATAATGGCTGGGATGGTGCTTGGTATCGTCGGGCTTATTTCGATGATGGCACACCACTAGGATCAACCAGTAATGTAGAGTGTCAAATCGATTCCATTGCGCAAAGTTGGTCGGTGTTATCGGGCGCGGCGAAACCAGAGCGTGCAAAACAAGCGATGGGCGCACTGAATCATTATCTAGTACAAAATGATGATGCGTTGATCCAATTGCTCACTCCGCCTTTCGATCACTCTTCGCTTAATCCTGGCTATATCAAAGGTTATGTGCCGGGTGTGCGTGAAAACGGTGGTCAGTACACTCATGCGGCAGTTTGGGCAATTATGGCTTTTGCAACGTTGGGTGAAAATCAATTGGCATGGTCGCTTTTTAATTTGATTAATCCCATCAATCATGGGCGAACATCCGCTGAGATTGATATTTATAAAATCGAGCCTTATGTTATTGCAGCCGATGTTTATAGTGTTGCACCCCACGTCGGTCGTGGTGGTTGGAGTTGGTACACCGGTTCTGCCGGTTGGATGTATCGCCTGATTACTGAATCACTGCTCGGGTTACATTTACACGACAAGCAATTACATTTCACACCTTGCTTACCTAATGATTGGGAAGGCTTTAATCTAGATTACCATTTTGGCACAACCTTGTATCAGATAACTATTTCTCGAACACCTGAGCTAGCAAAAATTACTCTAGACGGCGTTGCGTTAGATGTGGATTATATTCCACTGGTAGATGATCAGCAGGTGCATCGGGTGGTTGTGGCTTTGATGACCTAGGTTTTTTGGTGGGCCGTGATGGATTCGAACCATCGACCAACGGATTAAAAGTCCGCTGCTCTACCAACTGAGCTAACGGCCCCTGGGAGACTGCATATAATACCTTTTTATAGCCGAAGTGCAAGCTGATCAATAAGGTTTAGTGACTACCCGATAAAACCACAGCCCCAACCCAAGTACACTAAGCGCACCCAGTAAGGTCGCTAGGCCTGACCAGCCTGCGGGCATGATGGCTAATACGTCGGGGTTATGCGCTAAAGACATAGGAATGGCTAATAGCACATCCATTAAGGCCGCGCCTGCTACCAAGCCACAAGCCAGCAATAAACCGCGTTGAAGCTTCTGGTTAGCTAGCGTCTTATCCAAAGATGCCCCTTCCTTTTTGCATAAGGCCATTTTGGTTATCAAAGCAAACAGGCCACCGATAAATAACGGCACTGAAGAAGTTAAGGGTAGATAAATACCAATGGCCAATGCCAGAATCGAAAGCTCATGCCCGTGCTTGCTAAATAAACGGTTGGCCAAAATACAAAGCACCACCACCCCAGCGCCGATGCCAACCATGGGCCAAGGAATATCGTGATTAAATACACCTTGCGTGATGCCCGCCATCGCCGCTGCCGGAGGCGCTGCTAAAGTTTGGCTAGCATCCATCCCCGCATGTGGAAATACCCCACCAATACCATAAGCGTTAAATAACATATTCATAATCGGAGGTATAACCGCAGCAGCAATAATTGCACCTAACATCAGCATTAGCTGCTGCTTCCAAGGCGTAGCGCCGATCAAATGCCCTACTTTAAGATCTTGGATATTATCATTGGCAATGCAGGCAGCGCCGGTTATCACACCGCCAACAATAATCGTAATGGCCGCTGCATGTAATAATATGGTTTCTGTCAGTGGGCTGGGGTGAAATGCCAATAAAGATCGAATAATTAATGCCGCTAACAACATACCGGCTATCACTACGGCAGAACCTGGGCTGGCAGTCACACCCACTAAGCCAGAAAAATAAGCACAGATCACCACCATCAAAAAACCAGCGACTAATACATATAATAATGCCAATAAAATTAGTGGTGGTTGCCATAAATTGGGAACGTTAAAAACTGAAAAATCAAAAGAATGCTGGAATACAAAATAGGTAATCACAAAGGTTACAATAATCCCTTTTAATACATAATTAATAGGAATATCGCGCTCAGTGCGTAATAGTTTATAACGATTATTTTTATCCAGCGCCGCCTGAAATGACAATTTTAAACTTTCGGCAAAGGGTTTGAATAAACCTAATAAGGTCCATAAGCCTGCCACTAACATTGCACCGACCCCGATGAAATGCATATCACCGCTATAAGCAGCAATAATGGTTTGGGTAGGGCTAATGCTATGAGCGGTAGAATTCATTAGTGTACTGAAAATCGGCAACCCGATGCCCCAAGCAAGCACTGCACCGATTAATAAACTCAATGCCACATTAAAACTCATCAGATAACCTGCACCGATTAACGTGGCTGAAAATCCACCACCAAAACCTAACACGGTACTGCCAACTGAAAACCAGGCTTGAAAACTATTGGCCATGATTTTTAAACCGGTTTGCGCTAATTCTAATAAAGCACCCACCGAACCACCCCACAACATTTCTTTAAAACCAAATTGCTGTTTCATGCCCATGTGCAATACTTCGGCGATCGCCCTGCCCTCTGGAAATTTTAAATGTTTTGCAGTCATTAACACCCGACGCAACGGGATAGAAAATAAAATACCGAGCATGCCCCCGCATAAGGCAATAAAAAAATTTTCCCAATATCTAAAATGATCCCAATAATGAATAATGATTAACGCAGGGATAGTATAAACAATACCACCTGCAACCGCTTCACCAGCAGATGCAGCGGTTTGGATTAAATTGTTTTCTAAAATATTCGATCGTTTAAATAAGCGTAAAATCCCCATCGATAATACGGCTGCGGGAATTGAAGCCGAAGTCAAAATACCGATCTTAAGTGCCAGATAAGTATTCGAAGCAGCTAAGATAATAGCGAGTAAAATGGCGATGATAATTACTTTAATAGTAATTTCTGGCAACGATTGTTCCGGCGCAATCAGCGGTTTATCATTTTCCATTATGACACGCTCATTTTATGATGAAAGGAGTGAAGTCTTTATGATATTTAACCGGATCAAATTCAATGACGTTATATTCAGCTATTTTATTTTTATAGAAGGGATCTTGCTCGATAATTTTCATTAATTCATTGCGATTATTCAATTGAGAAATAATCACCCCACCCGTGCGCGGGTTCTGTGGCCCAGAGACCACGAAATAATCTTTTTGATAACCTTCTTCGAGAAAGTTACGATGTGCTACCAGATGTTGTTCGACAACATCTATGGATTGTATGTAGGTTACAGTAATAAGAAACATAATTTTGCGCCCTTTTGTTAAATTTACTCGATTACCTTAAGCCCATTCATATACCCCCACAAAACCTCAGGAACAGTAATCTTGCCATTTTCATCTTGAAAATTTTCCATAATCGCCACCAAGGTACGGCCAACAGCCAATCCCGAACCATTTAACGTATGAATCAACTCTGGCTTACCCGTTTCTGGATTACGCCAACGCGCTTGCATCCGTCGTGCCTGAAAATCTTCCATATTACTGCACGAAGAAATTTCCCGATAACGCTTCTGGCTCGGCAACCAAACTTCTAAATCATAACCTTTGGCTGCGGAAAAACCCAGATCACCGGCACAATGCTCGACTACACGATAAGGCAATTTTAGCAACTGCAAAACTTTCTCGGCGTTGGTCGTTAACTCTTCTAAAATAGCATACGATTGATGTGGTTTTACCAAGTGCACTAATTCCACTTTTTCAAATTGATGTTGACGAATCATGCCACGCGTATCTTTACCATACGACCCGGCCTCACTACGAAAACACGGGGTATGACAAGCAAATTTTTGCGGTAATTGATCAGCCTCAAAAATCACATCGCGCGCCAAATTAGTGACGGGAACTTCAGCCGTAGGAATTAAAAAAAGCTCAGGGTCAGTTTTAAGTGCGAATTGATCTTCGGCAAACTTTGGCAATTGACTAGTACCATACAAACTTGCAGTGTTAACAATATAAGGTACATAAATTTCATTATAACCATGTTCTTGGGTATGCAGATCAAGCATGAATTGTATCAATGCTCGGTGCATCCGTGCCAAAGCACCGCGAATAACCACAAAGCGTGCCCCAGCAATTTTTGCCGCCATGGCAAAATCGAGTTGATTGCTTTTTTCACCTAAATCCACGTGATCTTTAGGGGTAAAAGTAAAATGTCGTAACTCACCCCATTTGCGTAGTTCGACGTTATCTTCTTCACGTGTTCCTTGTGGAACAGTAAGATGTGGCAGATTAGGAATATTATATTGAAAATCTTGCAGTTGTCTTAATACCTCATCGAGTTCGCGTGTTTTATCTTCCACTTTTTTACCTAGGCCTTCCATTTCAGCCATTAAAGCGCGTGTATCTTCGCCTTTGGCTTTGAGTTGTCCGATAAGTTTAGAATTTTTGTTGCGTAAATTTTGCAGTTCTTGTGATTCAATTTGTAATGCTTTACGCTTTTCTTCAAGCAAAGCAATAGCAGCCACATCGAGTGAGTAACCGCGTAAAGAGAGCCGTTCGGCCGTTTCTTGGATATCATTACGAAGATATTTGGGGTCGATCATAAATAACCTTTTTTGAAAGCAGTAAAAGCGTTAGTATAGAGATTATTTTCTTATTAGGGTAGGGGTAAATTTATGACCGCACAAATTCTGGATGGAAAAGCGCTGGCAGCGAATATTCGCGCTAAAATTAAAACTAAAATTGCCGATCGTTTGCAGCAAGGTTTGCGTGCACCGGGGCTGGCCGTTATTTTAATTGGCAATGACCCTGCTTCGGCGGTCTATGTAAAGCATAAGCGTCAAGCCTGCCAGGAGGTGGGAATAGTCTCATTTGCTTATGATTTGCCAGACACCACCACCCAAGAAGAGTTGCTGCAATTAATCGATAAGTTAAATGCTGATCCCACTATTGATGGAATTTTAGTACAACTACCACTGCCCTTTAATATTGATAAATCCATCATCTTAGAACATATTGCTCCACATAAAGATATTGATGGTTTTCACCCTTACAATCTAGGCCGTCTGGCGCAACGTAAACCACTGTTAAGGCCATGTACACCACACGGCATTATGACCTTATTACATCATTATAAACTTCATATTAAAGGGATGGATGCCGTAGTGGTCGGCGCATCAAATATAGTAGGCCGCCCGCTGGCATTAGAATTATTAATCGCTGGTGCTACTGTCACTGTTTGTCACCGTTTTACGCGTGACCTTGCCGCCCATGTTAAAAATGCCGACTTATTAATTGTGGCTATTGGTAAACCAGGAATCGTGCAAAGTGAATGGATAAAACCCGGTGCAATTGTAGTGGACGTAGGTATGAATAGACTACAAGACGGCCATCTTGTCGGCGATATAGAGTTTGCTAGTGCCAGTAAAAAAGCCAGCTGGATTACTCCCGTTCCGGGTGGTGTTGGCCCAATGACTGTCGCTACCCTTATGGAGAATACGCTTGCTGCACTTACTCTTCGCGTTTGAATCTTAGGTGGACTTCTTTTCCTAAAATTCAAACGCTTTAGAGTATATCGGTTAAGCTAGCGCTTCTTCTTCACGGCGAGTACGGCGTTGACGTCCAGCTTGCATCTGTTCAGACATAGCTGAAGCTTGCACACGTAAACTACCGCCTGTGGTAGCTGTTGTCTCTAGCATCTTCTGTACATTCTTCAACGCGATGATTTTTTCTTTAATCATATTAGCTTTTTCAAGCAATTGCGTTTTAGATGCATTAGATGTGGGTCGATTGCTATTGAGCAACGCAACCAGTTCACCAATTTCAGCTAAAGAAAAACCAGCTGTTTTAGTGCTCTTCAAAAAGTAGATATGTTCAATCACACTTTCTGGATAGAGCCTATAGCCTGCCGGGGTACGGGTGGCTTTAGGAATCAAACCGCATTGTTCATAATAACGGATTGTCACTGTGCTGACACCTGTCCGTTTAGCTAATTTACCGATTGTTAAATAATTCATAATTACTCCCTGTGTTATCCGTTTGGTTAAAGGTTACAACAATTGAATATACCCTATTCCCGACAAACTTTCAAGCTTACGTAAGATATCACTTACATTAAACCTGTTTACTTTGAAAAGAATACAGTGTTCAATTGCCGGATATGATAAACCCTTTTTAGGATGAAAGTCCAATGTTTACTAAAATTTTAATCGCTAACCGTGGTGAGATCGCATGTCGCGTTATCCGAACCGCACAACGTATGGGCATTCAGTGCGTTGCTGTTTACTCCGCAGCAGACAGTAATGCATTGCACGTCAAACGTGCTGACGAGGCTTATTTTATAGGGCCTGCGCGCAGTCAAGAAAGTTATTTATGCAATGATAAAATCATCAAGATCGCTTTAGAAACTAACGCGCAGGCGATTCATCCGGGCTATGGTTTTTTATCTGAAAATCCTGTTTTTGCGGAGCAATGTGCCAAAGCCGGTTTATGTTTTATTGGCCCTTCACCGGCGGCAATGAAAGCCATGGCATCTAAAAGCGCTGCCAAAAAAATCATGGCTAAAACAAAAGTTCCACTCGTACCGGGTTACCACGAAGACGCGCAAGATCTTAAAACATTAGCTGCCGCTGCGGCGCAAGTTGGTTTCCCGGTGCTATTAAAAGCAGTAGCAGGCGGTGGTGGCAAAGGTATGCGCGTTGTTACGCAAGCCAACGAATTTGCAACGGCTTTGGCAGCGGTAAAACGCGAAGCATTGGCCAGTTTTGCCGATGATAAAATTTTAATCGAAAAATATATTACCCAACCCAGACATGTCGAAATCCAAATATTTGCTGATAATCATGGCAATTGTATTTATCTTTCTGAACGCGATTGCTCGATTCAACGTCGCCATCAAAAAATTATCGAAGAAGCCCCTGCCCCCCAGTTAAGCAAACAATTGCGACAACAAATGGGTGAATGTGCCGTCGCAGCCGCACGCGCGATTAATTATAGTGGCGCTGGCACAGTGGAGTTTTTAGTTGATGAAAATCATGACTTTTATTTCATGGAAATGAATACCCGCTTGCAGGTGGAGCACCCGGTTACGGAAATGATTATTGGCCAAGATCTGGTGGAATGGCAACTAAAAGTAGCCAGCGGTTTAGAATTACCATTGACTCAAAAGCAGGTGAAAGTCCATGGCCATGCATTTGAAGCGCGTATTTACGCCGAAGATCCTAATAATGATTTTATGCCATCGATTGGTACTATTAAATTCCTTAAAACACCAAGTGAAAATCAGCAAGTACGCATCGATACCGGCATTGAACAAGACGATATTATCTCACAATATTACGATCCCATGATCAGCAAGCTGATTGTTTGGGGTGAAGACCGTACCAGCGCATTGCAGCATTTGACAAAAGCCCTGGGCGATTATCAAGTTGTCGGCGTTACGACAAATTTAGATTTGCTATCTACGCTTTCACAACACCCTGCTTTTATGAAAGCTAAATTTGCCACCGATTTTATTAAAAAATATTCGGCTGATTTGTTTTTAACCAAAAATGTAAATTCCTCAGTAGTGGTAATAGCAACACTTTATATTTTACTGAAACAAAAGACCAGTACTGAATTAAATACTATGCATTCTTTGGATTCTTCATCTCCTTGGCATAATGTCGATGGTTGGCGTTTAAACCTTCCCGCGCAACAACGTTTACGTTTTATAGTCCAAGATAATATTGAAAAAACAGTTCGGGTTTCTTTACAAGAAAATGATTATCAAATTTATGTTGATGATGAACTACACACCATTAATGGCGTGATTGAACAAGAAACACAATTAGTAGCTAACTTAAATGGGCAAAAATGCCACGCAGTTATTTATCAAGAAGCAAACTCACTCTATATATTGTTAAACGGTGAGCGCCATCAAGTTACTTTAATCAGCGAAGATACACTTGGGGAACATACACACCATGCCGATACAAAAGCGCATTTAACCGCACCAATGCCAAGCCGAATAGTAGCCTTGTTAGCAAAAACAGGCGAAAAAGTACCACGCGGTGCAAGTTTGGCCATCGTCGAAGCGATGAAAATGGAACATACCATTTATGCGCCTGACAATGGTATTGTTAAAGAGTGGTATTTTAAAGAAGGTGATTTAGTCGATGAAGGTGTAGAATTATTAGCATTTGAGGAAACCAAGGAATAATTTTTATGACACAACCTATATGGAAACCCACGGTTGAAGCAGTGAGCAAAGCCAACCTGAGTCAGTTTATCAACTACTGCAATATTATTTATAAAACCAATTTCCGTCATTATACTGACCTTTATCAATGGTCTATTGATTTTCCTGAGCAATTTTGGCCTACCCTGGCCACTTTTTGCAAAGTTAATTTTCACGCATTTTGTGAAGAGGTTTTAATTGACCGTCAAAAAATGCCCGGCGCGCAATGGTTTGTAGGTGCAAAACTCAATTTTGCCGAAAACTTACTGGCACATCGCACTGATCAATTAGCTTTAATTTTTCGCGGAGAAAATAGTGCACGCAAGACCATCACTTATAATGAGCTTTATCTGCAAGTAGCGCAGCTAGCGCAAGCTTTGCGTAATAAAGGCGTAACCAGTGGCGATCGCGTAGGTGGCTGGCTGCCTAACTGTATCGAAACTGTAGTAGCCATGTTAGCCACCACCAGTATTGGCGCGATATGGTCATCGTGCCCCACCGATTTTGGTTTTAATGGTGTGTTAGATCGCTTTGGGCAAATTGCCCCCAAAATATTATTCGCTAGCAATGGCCATTTCTATAACGGAAAAACCTTTGATAACTTAGCAAAAGTTCAAGAGTTACAACAAAGCTTACCCTCTTTAGAACACACGATTATTATTCCGTTTACCCAACCTACGCCTGCTATACAGGCATTAAAACAAGCTAGTTTATACCCGGAGTTTCTCGATAAAAACGCCAAAACGATTAATTTTGCATCATTGCCGTTCGATCATCCGGTGTATATCTTATATTCGTCTGGCACTACCGGTGTACCTAAATGTATCGTGCATGGCGCGGGTGGTACTTTATTACAGCATTGCAAAGAATTAGTGCTGCATACTGATTTAACCGCGCAAGACACCATTTTTTATTTTACCACCTGCGGTTGGATGATGTGGAATTGGATGATCAGCAGTTTAGCCGTTGGAGCAACCGTGGTGCTTTATGATGGTGCACCGTTTTATCCTGATACCAAAGCGTTATTTGATATTATCGATCAAGAAAGGATTACGGTATTTGGTACGGGCGCAAAATATATTGCCTCAGTAGAAAAAAATGGCCTTAAACCTATTCATACACACAGTTTAAAATCATTACGCACTATTCTTTCCACTGGTTCACCCTTAGCACCAGAAAGTTTTGATTTTGTTTATCGCGATGTTAAACATGATCTATGCCTTTCTTCTATCTCAGGCGGCACTGATATTGTTTCGTGTTTTGCTTTGGGCAACCCTATTTTGCCGGTCTATCGTGGCGAATTACAATGCCGTGGTTTGGGCATGAAAGTAGAAATCTTTAATGAACAAGGTCAACCCGTATTACATGAAAAAGGCGAATTAGTTTGTACTGCACCATTTCCTTGTATGCCTATTTATTTTTGGAACGATCCTACCGGTGAAAAATATCATAAAGCGTATTTTGAAAAATATCCTGGTATTTGGGCGCATGGTGATTATGCTGAGATTACTGAACATGATGGTGTGATTATTTACGGGCGATCGGATGCCGTATTAAACCCGGGCGGCACACGCATTGGCACGGCAGAAATTTATCGCCAAGTAGAAAAAGTCGACGAAGTATTAGAAAGTTTAGCCATTGGGCAAGATTGGGAAAATGATGTACGGGTTATTTTATTTGTAAAATTACGCCATGAAATTATCTTAGACGAGAAATTAAAAAATCGCATTAACAAAATTATTCGCGATAATGCCTCACCACGTCATGTACCGGCGAAGATAATTCAAGTCGCCGATTTACCGAAAACCAACAGTGGCAAATTAGTGGAATTGGCGGTGCGCAATATTGTAGAAGGCTTGCCCGTTAAAAATATAGATGCGTTGGCAAACCCCGAAAGTTTGGAGTATTTTAAGAATATTCCGGAGTTGCAGATTTAATTCTTTATTCCCCCCTTTGAAAAAGGGGGGGCTAGGGGGGATTTGAAGAAGGCTGCACGATCTTTAAATCCCCCCGCCTCGCTTGGCGCTCGGCGACCCCCTTTTTCAAAGGGGGTAAAGATTACTTATACGTTGTCGCCAAATAACTAAACACAGCACGGATACTCATTGCCTCACCACCTTCGGGGCGGCCGGGGCGTGCGGAGATATTCCAGCCCATAAAATCAAGATGGACCCATGGGATCTCGGCTGGCACAAATTCCTTCAAAAACAAACCGGCAGTGATTGCACCTGCATAAGGCGAATTACCGGAGTTGTTCATATCCGCGTAAGGTGTATCGATCAGTTTGCGATAAGGCGCATAGAGCGGTAAACGCCAAACAGGATCTTGCTCTTGCACACCGTGCTGCTGCAACTGCTGTGCTAATTCTTCATGATCGGTAAACATCGCACTGATTTCAGTGCCTACTGCAACCCGCGCTGCGCCCGTCAAGGTAGTAAAATCAATAATCAATTTGGGATTTTCACTTGCTGCTTCTGTTAATGCATCACATACAATCATGCGCCCTTCCGCATCGGTATTACCTACTTCAACAGTAATTCCTTTACGCGTGCGAATAATATCACCTGGTTTATACGCATTACCTGCCACAACATTTTCAACAGCAGGAATTAACACGCGTAAACGCACTGGCAAATTAGCTTGCATGATCATCTGTGCTAAACCTAAGGCATGTGCCGCACCCGCCATATCTTTTTTCATCAACAACATGCCAGAAGCCGTTTTAAGATCAAGGCCACCTGAATCAAAACAAACGCCCTTCCCCACTAAGGTAATTTTAGGGTGGCTCATATCACCCCAGCGCAAATCAATTAAGCGCGGCACACGTGGGCTGGCCCTGCCCACTGCATGAATGGTGGGATAATTATTCTTCAATAAATCATCCCCAATAATTTGTACAATAGCTGCATTGTGATGCTTTGCTAGTTCCACTGCCGCATGCGCCAGCTCCGCAGGCCCCATATCTTCTGTCGGGGTATTCGTTAAATTACGCACTAAATAAACAGCGTTTACCGTATTTTCAATAAATGCTTGATTATGATTATCGGATAAAAATAATTCTGCTATGGTTTTGCTGGGTTGTTTATAGCGTGTAAATTGATACGCACCCAAACCCCAAGCAATCGCTGCGCGGTTTAAAATATTTTTATCGGTAATATTTTCAATACGATAAATATTTTTCGGTAACGCAGTAGGCAACATGCCAAACGGCCAAAAATCTTCGGCGTTTTTAATGCCGATTAATACTTGTGCTAAACCACCTGTTGCATCTGGGATCAAGCAATAAGTTTCAGGTTTGGCAATGAAATTAGTTACGGTAATCCAATTTTTTATGTTGATTGATTGGGAACTTAACCAAGTATTAAATTGATCTGCGATGATGGATATAATTGGAATGGTTTGGTTGCTGGAAGTTTTAGTATAACAATTTAGCATAATATAAATCCTGAAATAATTGGATTATTCACCCTTTGAAAAAGACACTTCCTGTTCCCCCCTTTGAAAAAGGGGGGCTAGGGGGGATTTGAGGAAGGCTGCACAATCTTTAAATCCCCCCGCCTCGCTTAGCGCTCGGCGGCCCCCTTTTTCAAAGGGGGCAACCCATTCAAAAATACCCGGCAGATATTTACCTCATTGTGCGAGGTTTCATCCCAACACACTGGCGGGTGCTACACTGTCACGCTTCAACGCAGTAGCAACGGCTGCGTGAGTTAAATGGCCATTGTGCACATTCAAGCCATTCATCAAATGTTTATCTTCTAACAAAGCCCGTTTAGCTCCTTTATTAGCAAGCGCAATAATAAACGGCAACGTCGCATTGTTAAGTGCAAAGGTTGCAGTACGTGGCACAGCACCTGGCATATTGGTGACACAATAATGCACTACACCATCCTGAATATAAGTGGGTTGCGTATGTGTGGTCGGCCGACTGGTTTCAAAGCAACCACCTTGATCGATCGCCACATCCACTATCACAGAACCCGGTCGCATTTTCTTTAGCATCTCTTCTGTTACTAATTTAGGCGCAGCAGCCCCAGGCACTAACACCGCACCAATCACCAAATCGGCAGACAATACATATTCTTCGATCGAATCGCGTGTCGCATAAATCGTCGTTAACTTCGAACCAAATTGAAAATCTAATTCTTTTAAACGATTCAATGATTTATCCAATACTGTTACGTGCGCTTCCATTCCCATTGCCATGCGTGCCGCATTCGTACCCACCACACCACCGCCAATAACAGTCACACTACCGGGAACTACCCCAGGTACACCGCTTAATAAAATACCACTACCACCTTGTGCTTTCTCTAAACAATGTGCACCCGCTTGGATCGACATACGACCCGCCACTTCACTCATCGGTGCTAATAGCGGCAAACCACCGCGATCATCAGTCACAGTTTCATAAGCAATCGCTGTACATTTTGAAGTAAGCAATAATTCGGTTTGCTCAGGGTCTGGCGCTAAATGCAAATAAGTAAAAAGAATTTGACCGGAGCGTAACCGTTTACATTCTTGCGGTTGCGGTTCTTTCACTTTGACAATAAGTTCTGCTCGTTTAAAAATTTCTTCCGCTGTTTTAACAATCTTAGCACCTACGGCTTCGTAATCACGATCACTGAGGCCTATCCCCTTACCTGCTTCCGTTTCAACAATAACCTCATGGCCATTGTGGATAAGTTCTCTGACACTGGCAGGAACCATCCCTACACGATATTCATGATTTTTTATTTCTTTTGGAACGCCGATTAGCATATAAGACCTCATAGTTAAATTGATTGAACAAATATTATAGCAGCCGCCCTTACTTTACAGCTATAATGGGAACCTAAACTAACGCACAAGGCTACCTTATGACCATTATCGACCGCAAGCAGCTCGTTGCCGAGAAAGAGATATTTATATCATGCATAGTGCCCGTATACAATGAAGAAGAGGTAATTGAGTCTTTTTTGGCCAAACTACAAGAGCAACTCAAGGCGCTCAGCCCGCACTTTGAAATTATTATCATCGATGATGGCAGCGCCGATCACACGGTTGAGCGTATAGTAGGCTTACCGAAGTCTTATCATATTAAATTATTGGCATTATCACGTAACTTTGGCAAAGAAGCAGCCTTAACGGCAGGCTTAGAACACTGCTCAGGCGATGTGGTTATCATCACCGATGCTGATTTTCAACACCCTACCGAAATGATTCCCACCTTTTTGGATCAATGGGCAGAAGGCTATGACATGGTTTATGGTGTGCGAAGCAATCGTGACGATGAGTCATTACTCAAACGCGCCTTCGCCGGTTTGTTCTATGGCTTAATGACAAAAATTTCCCGTATCAATATTCCGAGCAACGCCGGTGATTTTCGGTTACTCGATAAAAAAGTGGTGGCTGCTCTCAACAGCATTGAAGAACGTGGACGCTTCATGAAAGGTTTATATTCCTGGGTGGGTTTCAAATCCATCGCTGTACCTTTCACCGTGCAAAAACGCGCCGGTGGCAAAAGTTCTTGGAAATTTAGCCGACTCACCGAACTCGCCCTCACAGGCATTACATTGTTTTCTGATATCCCATTGCGCATCTGGAGTTTGATAGGGTTTATTATTTCTTTGATCGCACTTGTTTATGCATTATACATCGTCACCATTACGCTTATATTTGGCGTCGACGTACCGGGTTTTGCAACCATCACTGTCGCCATTATGTTTTTTGGTGGCATTCAATTATTATCGATTGGCATTTTAGGCGAATATATTGCGCGAATTTTTAACGAAGTTAAACGGCGGCCGAAATATATTGTGGGCAATCGATTTGGTTTTGATGAATGAAAGCACTCTTACACCGTTATCCACTACTGCGCCAATTGGCCTATTTTGGCATGATCGGCACAGCCGCAGCTATTACACAATTAGGGATTGTGGTTCTTTTAGTGGAGTTAACTGGGCTTAAACCATTGATTGCGAATGTCATTGGTTTTCTATTTGCTTTTAATGTGAGTTATTTTGGCCACCGCAATTTTACTTTTTCTGGCACTAATACCCATCATCATGTGGCAATAAAACGCTTATTTATTGTGGCGGCCAGTAATTTCATCGCTAACGAAGGCTTGTTTTATATTTTTCTCAATCTATTTAAAATTTATTACCCTATCGCCTTATTGCTAGTTTTGCTTATTTTACCGGCAGTAACTTTTCTGTTGGGAAAGTTTTGGGTTTTTCGTTCGTGATTAAATAAATATGTAAATTATCACCCAACATATAAAAATGCCCGTTAGCCAGTGTTTTGAAGTGCGGATAATAACTGGCATCGACGATCACAAACATGCGCTTTTTTGAATGCCATTGCTGCCAAAAAGTCGGCCCATCGATCAACCATGGTTTTTTACCTTCAAACTGCATACCTTCCCATAATTGATTTTGCCAATCATCATCGTTAGGGATGGATGGATCAGTCCAATCTGTTACCGTCGTCACATAACCTTGCACATAAAAAGGCAAATCTTGATAATAATGTTCATAATTTACAATTTCATCGCCTGGTTCGCGATATTGATTAATGATAAGTGCGAGCGGTTTTACTGTTGTTAAACCTAGATGAGGCACTGACGCAGCGGCGGTCGCCAGGCAAGTGCTAATCGCAAATAATAAAGTATAAAATACTTTGGGCGTCGTGGTGTTGCGTATTTGCAATAATACCAAAATGATAGCGATTGAAAATATAGCGGTAAGGGTGACAAAATAATAATGCAATTCATATTTTATGTTAGGTGTAAATATTGCTAATTGTGGCAAAACAAAGGTTGCCACTACAATCGCTAACGCCAATATTAGAAAAGCAAACATACCACAGCGCACACCTTTTGATCGCGCGATTTCCCATTGACCACTTAAATAATGTGCCATCAACAATACCAGCGGTGCTAAAACAGGGGTGATATAACCAATCGTTTTAGAATTAGGTGCTGAAAAAAATAAAAAAATCAACAATGGCCACAATAACAAGAATAGCTCTGTCGAATAGCGTTGCTTGTCTTGCCATACCTGTTTTATTTTTTCTCTGAGGGCTTGATACAAAAATACTACCCAAGGGAATAACCCCAATAAAACTACCGGCAAATAAAACCAAACCGGTGCTTTGTTATTGAAATTAGGGGTGAGAAAACGTAAAAATTGTTGCTTAACAAAGATATATTCAAAAAATTGGGGGATCACATGTTGTGCCATTAAATACCACGGGGCACTGATCACAAATACAATAATTAAACCAAGGATCAAATGTATCTGTTTTAGCAAATACCAGCGATTTAAACAAAGTATCCATACACCAATAATCAGTGCAGGGAAAACAATGCCAATTAATCCTTTGGTTAAAATCGCGATTCCGGCAAAAATATAGGCTGCCCAGAGAAAACGATCGCGTATTTTTCCGGGCGCATATTTCATCGCGATAATAAAACAAAACAACGCGCAATTGACAAAGGTAGCTACCGCTAAATCAAAATTAGCATAACGCGCCATGGCAGAATAAAGTGGGCTGGTGGCTAAAATAAACGCAGCTAAAATGCCAGTGCGGCGATTAAATAGTAAACGCCCAGCGATATAGGTCATCACACAACCCAAAATTCCCAATAAAGCGGGCCCAATGTGCACTGACCATTCATTTAAACCAAACCATTTGATGGCAGTAGCTTGCATCCAATAATAGATAATCGGTTTATCCAGAAATGCCACGCCATTAACGCGCGGAATAAGCCAATCGTGGTTGGCTAGCATTTCGCGCGCTGCTTCTGAATAGCGGCCTTCATCGGGAACAAATAATGGGTGCGAACCTATCCACAATGCGAAAAATACGCCGATGAGTATTATCAGCAAGCTGATATCCACCCACCATGTTTTAGTTTTATTGATAGCCTGAGTAGTCATAAATTGCTATTATATCGTTATGAAAAAAATTATTTTGTGTGCCGATGATTATGGTCAGGACCTCGCAATTTCCGAGGGCATTGTAGCCTTGGTCGCAAAAAAGTGCTTATCTGCGACTAGCTGCATGACCACTGCTACTTATTGGCCAACTGCGGCCAAGTTGCTCCAACCTTTTCAAGCTGACATCGACATCGGCCTTCACTTTAATTTAACCGAAGGTGCTCCACTGGCTGTTATGCCCATGTTAACATCAGACGGTCATTTCCCTAGCCTAACCACGCTATTGGCAAAATCTCTGACACGCCAACTTAATGTAGCCGAGATTGTAGCCGAATTACATCGTCAAATCGATCGATTTGCGGAGTATATGGGAAAGCTTCCCGATTTTATAGATGGGCATCAACATATCCATCAATTTCCTGTCATTCGCGATGCCCTCATGATGGTTTATGCACAACGCTTTGCCAACCATAAACCTTATGTACGTTGTGTCGATGAAGCGGGTTTCGCTAGTCTAGTGCAGGGTTTGGCCAAATGTAAACGGCTGGTCATTTATTTAGCGGGGGGTCGTGCTTTTAAGCCATTGTTACAGCAGCATTCTATCCCGCATAATTCTTCTTTTGGGGGAATTTATGATTTTGAACAGGCGAATGGCTATGGGAAATTGTTTCCAGCTTTCCTAAGGTCTGTGAGCAACGGTGGTTTGATTATGTGTCACCCAGGGCTTGCCTCAGATGATAAGAGCGACGACCCAATCGCACGTAGCCGATTGTTCGAATATGAGTATTTTTATAGCGACGAGTTTGGTCAAGCTTGTTATAATGGGCAGGTTGAATTGGCAAAATTTAGGAACCTATGATGAAAAAAATAACTGCGTGTATTACCGGCGTTTGTGGCTGGGTGCCTGATTATGTGTTGACTAATCAAGAATTAGAAAAAATGGTCGATACCACAGACGAATGGATTACCACGCGTACAGGTATCAAAGAACGCCGCATTTTAAAAGGCGAAGGTTTGGGCACTTCTTTTATGGCCGTTAAAGCGGCCAAAGATTTATTAGCTAAAAAAAAGATAGACCCATTAGAGATTGATGCAATCATTTGCGCGACAGCAACGCCCGATATGCCTTTCCCTGCTATGGCATGCACGGTTGCGGATAAACTGGGTGCAAAAAATGCCTTTAGTTTTGATCTCATGGCAGCGTGTTCTGGTTTTTTATACGCTTTAGTGACCGGTTCAAAATTCATCGAAGCAGGTGGTTATAAAAAAATATTGATCATTGGCGCTGATAAAATGTCATCGATCATTGATTACACTAATCGCGAAACCTGTGTGATCTTTGGTGATGGTGCGGGTGCAGTGTTATTAGAACCAAACACTGAAGGCTTTGGCATTATCGATTCCATTTTAAAAACGGATGGCGCGGGTTGTGAATTTTTGCATATGAAAGCCGGTGGCTCGATTAAACCAGCTTCTATCGAAACAGTGAACGCGCGCGAACATTTTGTGTATCAAAACGGTAACCCTGTTTTTAAAGCAGCGATCACTAATATGGCCGACGTTTCTGCAGAGATTATGGAAAAAAATAATCTTGCAGGAAAAGATATTGCGTGGTTAGTGCCACATCAGGCCAACAAACGTATTATTGATGCTACTGCCAAACGCATGGGCTTAGACGATAGCAAAGTCATGTTGAACATTCAAAAATACGGCAATACCACTAACGGCACTATCCCACTTTGTTTATGGGAATGGGAAAAACAATTGCATAAAGGCGATAATTTAATTCTTGCTGCCTTCGGTGCTGGGTTTTCTTGGGGGGCCATTTATGTGAAGTGGCAGTATAACAGTTAAAACAACTCTCCATGCTAAAAAAAATCGAACAAGCCCTCGCCAATATTGCCAAACATCTACCAGGTTACAAACATCGTGCCGCCCAATTAGAAATGATCAATGCGGTAGCGACAACGTTTGCCAACACTAAGTTTATTGATCAATCCATCGTTAATGGAGAACAAACGCAACAACAAGGTGAATCTATTCTGGTCATCGAAGGCCCCACCGGGGTGGGTAAAAGTTTAGGTTATTTATTGCCTGCGGTTATCGTTGCTAAAGCGCTCGACAAACAATTAGTAGTTGCTAGCGCCACGGTTACTTTGCAAGAACAACTCGCTAATAAAGACATTCCTTTTTTAGCAAAACATGCTGGCCTAGATATTTCATACGCAATTGCAAAAGGCCGTGGTCGTTATGTGTGTACTTCTCGTCTCCGCTTGCGCGCGACTAGTCCCGTACAAAGCGATTTTATGACGGAAAATGAAAATAATTCATCCAGCAAAGAAGCCTTAATGCAAATGTTTGCGGAATTATCCGCTGGAACGTGGTCAGGAGACCGAGATAGTTTGGCTAAACCTATCAGCGATGCAACCTGGATACCGATTACCAATGATCGACATGGTTGCACCAAACGCGATTGCGCCGATTTTTCGCGTTGTCCTTTTTTTGCGGCACGCGCTAAGTTGGAAGAAGTAGATATTATTATTGCCAATCATGATTTGTTATTAGCGGATATGGCGATGGGCGGCGGTGTGATTTTGCCAGAACCGAGTGAAACATTTTATTGCCTCGACGAAGCACATCATTTAGCCGATAAAGCGATTCAACAATTTGCTGCTGCTCATTCCATCCAAGGCACGTTAGTGTGGTTGGAAAAAATAGGCCTCACGGTCAGCAAGGCAATGACATTGCTCAAAGATAAATCGTCACTGGAAAATATTACTAACTTAGCTGAAATGTTGGCTACTAATTTACAAGATTTTAATCGTGCGATTGAAAATTTCCCTGAGCTACGACTGTATAATGATACATCTAATAATTCAGGTGTGATGCGCTTTAAGTTTGGCAATATTCCTGCAGGGTTATCTCCCATTTGTGATAATTTAAAAACAGCAACACGCTTATTACATACCACACTGGCTAATTTGCAAGAAAAACTACGCAGAAATAAAGCGATTGAAACCGATCCCAGAGTAACATCACAGCATGATCGTGCATTATCCGATTTAGGTTTTCTGATTGGTCGCATGGAAAATTTAGTCGCGGTATGGACATTATTTACTGAAAACAGCACTGCTGATAAACCACCCATTGCGAAATGGATCACCGCAACCTGGCAAATTCATAAAAATCAGCGCGAACAATTAGAATATACCATCAGCGCCTCACCTGTGAGCGCTGCAAAAATATTAGCCGAAAGATTTTGGTGCCGTATTGCCGGCGCAGTACTAACGTCTGCGACTTTACGATCGTTAGGTTCTTTTAAATTATTATTAGCGGAAACCGGGCTGAATGAATATCCACAAACTACCAGTATTGCTCTAGATTCCCCTTTTGATTTTCAAACACAAGGCAAATTAACTATTCCGCCGATGAAATCTGATCCTAAAGATCCACAAGCACATACTGAGGAAATCATCGCCCTGCTCCCTACGATGTTATCATTGGAAGGCGGCAATGGTGCTCTCGTTTTATTTTCATCCTGGAAACAAATGCATGAAGTAGCGCAGCAACTGCCGGTTAATTTACGAAGATTATTACTGATTCAAGGTAAACAAGCGAAAGATCAATTACTCAAGAATCATTTCGCGCGTATTGAAGAAAATAAACCGAGTATTTTATTTGGCCTTGCATCATTTGCCGAAGGTTTAGATTTACCCGGCAATGCCTGCAATCATTTGATTATTGCTAAGCTCCCTTTTGCCGTGCCCGATGATCCCGTTACCCAAACATTAGCGGAATGGATGACGCAACGCGGCAGAAATCCATTCACTGAAATGACTCTCCCCGCCGCTTGCATCAAACTGACCCAAGCTGTGGGCCGTTTAATCCGCACAGAAACCGACACTGGCCAAGTTACTATTTTAGATACGCGTTTAATCAGCAAACCGTATGGTCGCTTGCTGCTTAAAAGCTTACCACCGTTTGCGCGGGGGTAGTTGCAAAGGCTTGACTAGGGCTACTCAATTAATATAAACTAGTCCTTAACTAGTCATAAGGAGGCATGTATGAGAAGCGTCAGTTTATTCGAAGCCAAAACGCACCTTTCTAATCTGATTAATGAGGTTATTAAAAATCAGGAAAGCGTAGCAATATCAAAGCATGGCCATAAGGTGGTAATGCTAGTACCCATTAAAACACAACATAGCGATGCTCGAAATGTTATTCGTGAAATGCGCCTACTCAGCAAAGAAATTGGGCGCGGTAAAATTACTCTTAAAGAGATATTAGCAATGCGTGATGAAGGAAGAAAATAAGCATGTCTAAAAAAATAGACAGTTTTGTACTCGATTGTTCACTTACCATGGCATGGTGTTTTCCTGACGAAGAAACTCCTTATACACTTAAAGTGCAAGAAATGTTAGAACATGCAGAAGCTAAAGTACCTAGCCTTTGGCCATTGGAAGTGGCAAACATTCTTTGGTCAGCTGAAAATAAAAAACGTTTAACTAAAATACAATCATCATGTTTTTTAGATTTATTGGGTTTATTACCTATTATTGTCGATGATCAAACTATTCTTCATGCCACGCGATCGACATTGGAATTAGCGCGTGAACTACATATAACTGTTTATGATGCCTCCTATCTTGAACTTGCCTTGCGTGAAAAAATTCCTCTTGCGACTTTGGATGTAAAGCTTAAAAAAGCAGCCCAAGAGGTTAAGGTATCATTGTTATAAAAAACCTCTATTTCACTTCACCAGCCGCCTGATTTGAATCACGCCTTCAATGGCTGCAATTTCTTTGATGAGTGTATCATTGACGGCACCATCAACATCTATCAATGTGTAAGCAATTTCATCGCGCGATTTATTGAGTAGATCCATAATATTTAACTGCGCGGCTGCCAATTTTGTAGAAATCTGCGCGACCATGCTAGGAACATTGGCATTGGCGATCGTTAAACGCGTTCCTTTATTAAAGGGCATTTCTACGCTGGGGAAATTTACCGAGTACATGATCGTGCCGTTTTCAAGATAATCACGCAATTGCTTCACGGCCATGATGGCGCAAGTTTCTTCCGCCTCTCTGGTTGAAGCACCTAGATGCGGCAAACAAATCACACGTGGATGATCTTTTAATTGCGCGCTGGGGAAATCACAGACATAACTTGCAACCTGCCCATTATCAAGCGCAGCATGTAATGCTATTTCGTCAACAATGCTATCGCGTGCGAAATTAAGCAGTATCACACCTTTTTTCGCAATCTTTAAACGCCCTGCATTGATGAGATGTTTTGTTTCTGCTACCAATGGAACATGCAAACTAATAAAATCCGCTTGCTTGATTAAATCATCCAGATTATTAATCTCTTCTACGCTCGAAGACAATTCCCACGCACGTTTAATAGTGATCGTTGGATCATAACCAATCACTCGCATTCCTAAAGCTAGCGCCGTATTAGCGACTTTCACACCTACATTGCCAAGGCCGACCACGCCTAACGTTTTACCGGGCAATTCAAAACCAGCAAATTGTTTTTTATCACGCTCTACGGCAACATTTAACGCAGCGTCGTCGCCGTTGAGTTGTCGTACGTAATTCCAAGCTTGGCACAAGTTGCGACAGGCAATCAACATACCAGCAATAACTAATTCTTTGACCGCATTGGAATTCGCACCTGGCGTATTCAATACTGGAATTCCCAGCTTAGTCATCTTATCCACCGGAATATTATTGACGCCTGCCCCTGCACGTGCAATAACTTTTACCGTATTTGCTAACGTTTTTTCGTGCAGAGAAGTTGAGCGTAATAGAATAGCGTCGGGATCTGTAACATTATCTGCGACTTGATATAAATCAGTTGGAAATAATTTTAACCCAATAGAGTCAATGGCATTCAGAGTTTGGATTTTGTACATGATTATTTATTGCTCCCCGCAAAATTTTTCATAAACTCTATCAACGCATCCACACCCGCTTCTGGCATAGCATTATAAATACTCGCGCGCATTCCACCTACTAATCGATGTCCTTTCAAATTCATCAAACCTGCTTGCTCTGCTTCTGCCAAAAACTTTTTGTCTAATTCTGGATTTTGCAAACTAAACGGCACATTCATCCACGAGCGAGAATCAACACGCACCTTGTTACTATAAAAATCACTGCCATCTATATATTTATACAATTTATCGGCTTTACCTTGATTACGCGCTGCCATTACTTGCAAACCACCCTGCTTCTTCAACCAAGCAAATACTAAACCTGCTAAATACCAACTATAAGTCGCAGGTGTGTTATAACAAGATTTATTTTCTGCTTGAATGCGATAATTATATAAAATCGGCGTAGCCGCGATCGGTTCTTGCAAAAGATCATCACGAATGATCACAATCGTTAAACCCGCAGGGCCAATATTTTTTTGCGCACCGGCATAAATTATTCCAAACGCACTCACATCAATGGGGCGCGATAATAGTGTCGAAGACATGTCGGCCACCAAAGGTACTTTGCCAGTTTTAGGGATCCAATGAAACTCTACGCCATCGATAGTTTCATTCGGCGTATAATGAACATAAGCCGCATTCGCATTAAGCTTCCAATGATTTTGCGCGGGAATATGCACTAATGGAGTTTTTTCTGCGTGTGCTGCTATATTTACCGTACCATAACGTTTGGCTTCTGCGATCGCTTTTTCTGACCATTGCCCGGTATTGATGTAATCGGCAGATTTGTTAGCTCCCAGAAGATTGAGAGGAACCATAGAAAATTGCGAAGTAGCCCCACTGGACAAAAATAAAACATGATAATTGGGGGGGATGGCTAATAACGCGCGCAAATCAGCTTCTGCCTGCTCCATCACTTGAGTGAATTCAGGGCCACGGTGGCTCACTTCCATTATCGACATGCCACAACCATGCCAATCTAACATTTCCGCTTGCGCTTGTTGTAAGACCTCGGTGGGCAACATGGCCGGGCCAGCACTAAAATTGTAGGTGCGGTGCATAGATATACCTCTGCTTTGAGTATATGTAGGGTGGATTAGGCCGTAGGTCGTAATCCACCGTTATCTTGTCTTATTAGCGATATCAAAACAAGAGAAATTTTAATGCCTTGACTTGCAAAAACTAAGATTTCTGGTATGATAAAAAGTAATACCACTATTATTGAATAAGGAGGCATTCCCTATGAGTGTCGCTAAAATCGCTATTTCACTAGATAGCACTATTTTACATAAGCTAGATGAGTTAGTTAAACAGCATTTGTTTAAAAATCGAAGTCAAGCGATACAACAAGCTTTACAGGAACGTATGAATCGCTTAGAGCATACTCGATTGGCACGCGAATGCGCTAAAATAGACCCCAAAATTGAACGTGCTATAGCCGATGAAGGCTTAGCTGAGGATTTCACCGGATGGCCAGATTATTAAGAGGTGATATTTATTGGGCTAATTTAGATCCCACACAAGGACATGAGCAATCAGGTCGGCGTCCTGTATTAATTATTAGCCATGAAATATTTAACCAACGGTCAGGAACAGTGATTGCTATGGCTTTAACATCCCAGCAACCGCGTGCGGGGTTTCCTCTCAATTTAGAAATACCATCTCATAATTTACCCAAGCGCTCTTGGCTCAAGATAAGCCAAATACGTATATTATCTACAGAAAGACTCGGCAAAAAAATTGGAACCTTACCCCTAGAAATGCTTGATAAAGCAATAGCAGGACTTAATGAAATAATTGGTTAACCTGATGACAATAAATAAACCAGTTCCGTCAACTTCACTCGACACCATCATCTTCGACTGCGATGGCACTTTAAGCCACATTGAAGGTATAGATGAACTTGCCAAAGAAAATGGCGTCGGCGAACAAGTCGCACAATTAACCGCCGCCGCCATGGGCAGTATCGGTATGAGCCCTGAACTTTATCAACAACGCCTTGATTTAGTTTTACCGACTGCCCAGCAAGTAACTAAACTTGCACAAACTTATTTTGATCATAAAGCACCTGATTTATTACACGTTATAAAAACGCTGCAATCATTGCAAAAAAATATTTATATTGTATCGGCAGGTTTATATCCTGCCGTCGAGGGCTTTGGAAAATTATTAAATATCCCTGCTGAAAATATTTTTGCGGTGGATGTTTATTTTGATGATAATGGTGATTATAAAGATTTTGATCATAATTCACCGTTGACACACGCTAATGGCAAACGCATTATCGTGCAGCAAATAAAACAAAAACATCAAAACATTGCTTTTGTGGGTGATGGTCTCTCAGATTATGAAGTTTATGATATGGTGACACGCTTTATTGGCTATGGTGGCGCGTTTTACCGCGAAAACATAAAACGGCTTTGTCAGTATTATATTACTGAACCATCAATGCTGCGATTGCTAGATTGTTTAAGCCTTACTCGTCGCCAATAAGGTTTGCAGAAGTTGCCGTTCTTCTTCGGTTAAATTACCTTTTTGCAATAATGCTTCCATTTGATTTTCGCGTTGTAATTGTTGCAAGCGTGCTAATGTGCCGAGAAATTCTTGTTCGATTCCTTCTTGCGGTATATTAATTTCCCAAGCGGCAAGTTTTGCTAAATAATCTTGTTCAGGTCGATCGCGCCAATATTCTAATAAAGCACCCGTGCTAAGATCTTTTGATTCTGTAATCACACTCATTAATTCTTGCAATAATGTACTACCAGGCAATACAGTATGTTCATATTCAACACCTTCTGGCATCGAATGAATGATAGTGGGATTTTGAATAAGCAATGCAATCGCTAAGCGCATGGGTGATAAACGCGTAATATTATTTTGTCTGATTGAAACGGGCGTCGTTAAACGCTGTGCTGGGGCTTTCGTCACATTGCGCAATATGCCTACATCCATACGCACACGATTAGCAAGACGTTCAAATAAAAGCTGTTGAAATACGCCTGCGGGTAATTTATTAATTAATGGCACAGCTAATTTAGCTAAACGCGCTTTGCCTTCTGCTGTGGTTAAATCGATCGATTGACTGAGTGTTGCAAATAAAAAATCGGCCAATGAACTGGCATTGTTGACACGTTCTATAAAATTTTCTTGGCCTTCTTTGCGCACCATGCTATCAGGGTCTTCACCTTCGGGTAATAATAAAAAGCGCACTTGCCAACCGTCTTGCAATAAAGGTAAGGTTACTTCTAATGCTTTCCACGCCGCTGCTTGCCCTGCTCTATCACCGTCAAAACAAAATATCACTTCTTGTACTACACGAAATAAACGTTGGATATGATCTGCTGTGGTTGCAGTGCCTAACGTGGCTACGGCATTGCGAATACCATATTGCGCAAGCGCTACTACATCCATATAACCTTCGACTACTATTAATTTATTGATATTACGATCGGTTTGCAATGCTTCATGCAAACCATACAGCTCACTGCCTTTATGAAATACCGGTGTCTCAGGTGAATTAAGATATTTGGGTTCGCCTTTTTCTAAAATGCGCCCACCAAAACCAATCACTCGCCCACGCCGATCACGAATGGGAAACATGATACGATCGCGAAAACGATCATAATATCCATTACCTTCTTGTTTTTTAATCAGTAAGCCTGCGATTAATAATGATTCGATAGCCTCTTTGTTAGTACCAAATTTTTGATAGACGCTGTCCCAACTATCAGGGCTATAACCAATCATAAAATCTTTGGCGATTTCGCCAGTCAACCCGCGTTGTTTGAGATAGTTAACTGCAACTTGATTTGAAGATAATTGATTTTTATAAAATCGCGCCACTTGTTCGAGCAATTGATAAAGATCAGGCGCAATGGCAGCAGCAACCGATTTAGTTTCACCTTTCGCTTCTCGCGGCACTTCCATACCTAACTGAGAAGCTAATTGCTCTACGGCTTCTACAAAGCTCAGATGCTCATAGTCCATCAAAAAGCCGATAGCGTTGCCGTTCGCCCCACAGCCAAAACAGTGATAGAACTGCTTAGTAGCACTGACGGTAAATGAGGGGGTTTTTTCATTATGGAAGGGGCAGCAAGCCGTATGGTTATTGCCTTTCTTCTTCAGAGGAACGCGAGCATCGATAATCTCGACCACATCGCAGCGGGCTAGGATTTCATTGATAAAAGAACGGGGAATTAGGCTCATTTGAATTGTCGGCTCCGTCGCTGGCGCTCCTTGAGCCGACCTACATAAACTTTAAGTGTAAATTAACTACCTAGCAACTGTTTTACTTTGGCACTCACAGCAGCAATATCGGCCCGACCTTGTAATTTAGGCTTAAGTTCGGCCATTACTTTGCCCATGTCTTTGGCCGAAGTAGCACCGGCTTTGGCGATAGCTTCTTTAATGAATTGGCTAATTTCCGCTTCACTCAAGGGGCTAGGCATATAAGATTGGATGATTTCCATTTCAAAGACTTCTTGGTCGACCAGATCTTTGCGGTTTGCCGCTTGATATTGGCTGATCGAGTCACGACGCTGCTTGAGCATTTTGTCTAAAATAACCAGCATACGGGCATCATCAGGATTAATGCGTTCGTCAACTTCTATCTGTTTTACCGCAGCTAAAATAAGACGGATAGCATCAAGACGGTGCTGATCACGCGCCTTCATGGCGCTTTTCATGTCTTCTTGAATTTTTGTTTTAATGCTCGATGAATCTGTCATTCCAGTGCCTATGTCTATAAAAGATTAGTGCTTTTTGACCCGGCTCTTACCCGACAACAAAAGAGGGTTTTCGCGGAACAAACGCTTCCAATGCCGTTTAACGGCCGCAGCAGCCTTACGTTTACGCTCTTCCGTCGGTTTTTCATAGAACTCACGACGACGCATTTCGGTTAATAGGCCGGCCTTTTCACAGGCACGTTTAAAACGTCGCAAAGCGACTTCTACGGGTTCATTGTCTTTGACACGGATACTTGGCATGTAGTTCTCTTCCTCAGTGGTTATGGATTAAAGCAAAGGGGAGATTTTAACCATAAATATCCCCGAATGCAAAGGTTATTGTGCCCTAATTGGGTCCTTTTCGTTTAAATGACAACAATAAGGAACTAATCAACACCAGTGCCACAAAAGTGGCCAGTGCAAAAAACCCGATTGCCCAAAAGGTATAGCTGCGGGTTAATACCACAGTTTCTGGATGTTTAGGGTCATACCAACAAGTATAAGGGGTAACGAGATCAACTTGATCTAATATCTGTTGTTGCCCCAATTGATTATTAGAATATTCCCGCAGAATATCATACGTCCAAGTTTTATAGCTTTGTTTGTTGACCAAATAAACAACCAAAAAGCTCGGTCTATAAACATAATTGGAACGGTTCGAGCGTTGGTTTACCAACTCTTCCAGTTTTTTATCGATAACAACACAATCAGTGGGTTTGAAATGATAGTGAACATGTATTTGTGGCCCCAACATAAAATGGTAGCTCACATACACAAAAGCAAGACTGATAACTACTCCAATAACTTGGCCTATAGTTTTGATAGCTCCTGGCATGATCATTTTTCCTTTTTCTTATCAAGATAATAATAGCAATACTACCTGATCAGGCAAGGACATCCAACAATTTTTGTAAGGCCTGCCCGCGGTGGCTAATTTTATTTTTTACTTCTGGCATTAACTCTGCTGCGCTACATTGGTGAGTAGGCACGTAAAAAATAGGATCATAGCCAAAACCTTGCTCACCCCGTGGCTCAAAAAGAATTTGTCCATCCCATTTACCTTGCGCGATGACCGGTGCAGGGTCTGCGGGATAACGTAAGAAAACTAAAGTACAATAAAAATGTGCGCTACGTTGTGCTTCAGGCACGTTCACTAATTGGGATAATAGTTTTTGAATGTGGGCGGCGGCACTCGCTTTTTCACCCGCATAACGCGCAGAATAAATGCCCGGAGCACCGTGCAAGGCATCAACCACAATGCCCGAATCGTCAGCCAATGCCGGTAGACCTGAAAGTTCACTCGCATGACGTGCTTTGATGATAGCATTTTCGATGAAGGTTAAACCGGTTTCTTCGACACTGACAGTACTGTATTGTGATAAAGGGATTAGCGCCCAATCTAATGCACCGGCTAGATGAGTAAATTCTTGGACTTTACCTGGATTTTGTGTGGCTAGGACAATTTTCATTCGGTTATGATAACGGTATTGCCAATAAATTCATAGTAGAGTATATTATCCAAACAGAGCGCCGATTTGAGTATCAGCTTGCGGGCGCATAATAAATACGGCTAAAGCGGGGCTACAGAACAACCACCCTCGCGGTGGTTTTTTTTTGCGTGGGAATTATGATCGAACTAAAACAAGTTGAAAAAACCTATCATTCAAAAGCGGGCGTGGTGCATGCTTTAACCAACATTAACTTTAAAGTAGCGCCGGGTGAAATCTTTGGTGTCATTGGCAAAAGTGGTGCTGGTAAAAGCACCTTAATTCGCTGTGTTAATTTATTAGAGCGCCCCACCACCGGCCAAGTCATGGTAGCTGGCCAAGATATTACTAAACTTACTGATCGAGAATTGCGCAGTACACGGCATCAAATTGGCATGATCTTCCAACATTTTAATTTGATCTCCGTGCGCACTGTTTATCAGAATATTGCTTTACCCTTAGAACTTATCGGCTATAGCAAAGAAAAAATAGAACAAACCGTAATGCCATTGCTTGAGCTAACGGGATTACTTGAGAAAAAAAACCAATACCCAGCCCAACTCAGTGGTGGACAAAAACAAAGAGTCGCGATTGCACGCGCCCTCGCCTCTTCACCCAAAGTTTTATTATGTGACGAAGCTACCTCTTCGCTTGATCCACATACCACAACCACCATTTTACAACTTTTAAAAGATATTAATATAAAATTAGGCTTAACAATTCTTTTAATTACCCATGAAATGGATGTGATCAAAGCCATTTGTGACCACGTTTTATTGCTCGATAAAGGCAAAATTATCGAACAATCTGATGTGATTGAATTTTTTACCAAACCCAAATCTCATCTAGCAAAAAATTTAGTCAAAACTTCGCTCAGGCAAGAACTTCCTATTATTTTACAACAGCAAATAAAACCTACTGCCAGCGACAACACCAATGCACTGATTAGAATTATTTTTCATGGCCATGCCGCCGCCGAACCTTTTATTGCTCACTTGATGTTAGAACTCAATATTAAACTTAATATTTTGCAAGCTAATATTGAATTCATCAAAAATAATACGCTAGGGATAATGGTCACTGAAGTTATTAGCGGATTAGAAAATCTGCCCCAGGCGATTGATTACTTACAAAAAAATGATATTGAAATTGAGGTATTAGGCTATGTCGAACGTGATGCTAACTGAGTTTTTTTTAGCCACTTGGCAAACCATTTATATGGTTTTAGCATCGGGTGCTTTTGCCGTGCTATTTGGTTTACCATTGGGCGTAATTTTGATGATCTCACGCCATCAAGATATTTTAGAAAACAAATATCTGAATGTAATTTTGGCAGCCATCACCAATGGTGTGCGTTCTATCCCTTTTATTATTTTATTAGTTGCTATTGTGCCTTTCACCCGTTTGATTACTGGCACATCTATAGGTACGACTGCAGCCATCGTACCTTTAACTATTGGCGCCATACCATTCTTTGCGCGTTTAGTAGAAAGTGCTTTAAATGATGTCGCTGGTGGTTTGATTGAAGCAGGGACCTCCATGGGTGCTAGCCCACTACAAACCGTCGTTAAGATTTTAGTACCGGAAGCACTGCCGGGAATTATCAACGGCATTACCATTACGCTAATTGCACTGGTAGGTTATTCCGCCATGGCAGGAGCAGTCGGTGGTGGTGGTCTCGGTGATTTGGCGATCCGTTATGGTTACCAACGCTTTGAAGTAGGCATCATGTTGGCGACAGTGGTATTATTGATTTTTTTAGTACAGCTCATTCAATATCTCGGTGATTTTTTAGCAAAAAAAGTTTCACACAAATAATGAAGAAAGGACGCCATTTATGAAATGCTTTAAAAACATTCTAGTCACATTTTTTTGTGGCTTTTTGTTAACCGCATGTCAAGGAGAGCCACAAAATGTGTTAAAAGTTGGCACTATAAGTGGCCCTGAAGCACAACTAATGACCGTGGTAAAAAATTACGCCGCCATCAATTATGGTTTAGACATTGAAATAGTTGAATACCCTGACTATTCGGGGCCTAATGCTGCATTAAGCAAAGGTAAAATTGATGCAAATGTGTTTGAACACATGCCTTATTTAGCATCGGAAATAAAAACTAAACATTATGATAATTTAGTGGCTGTGGCTAAAACTTTTATTTACCCGATGGCGATCTATTCAACCAAGATCGATAACATCAATAAGATACCACCCAATGCGGTTATTGCTATTCCGAACGACCCCAGCAATGAAGGGCGCGCATTAATATTATTAAGCACAGCGGGATTGATTACACTTAAACCCAATGCGGGTTACTATGGAACTATTGCCGATATAATAAGCAATCCAAAAAAATTAGTGCTAGAAAAGCTCGATGCAGCACAACTGGTTGCCGCATTAGATAATGTCACAGCGGCAGTAATCAATGCTAATTATGCCGTCGCCGCAGGTCTTTTCCCTGGCAAAAATGCTCTTTACATTGAAAATAAAAGTTCACCCTATGTGAATCTGGTTGTTATACGCGCTGATAATGTCACTAACCCAAAAATACAACAGCTAATAGCAGCGCTACATTCACCTGAAGTAGTGAATGCAGCACAAGAAATTTTTGACGGCGGGGCCATGCCCGCTTGGTAATATCTATTTTAACTTTTACAAGAGGATAAATACTATGACTCATTTTATTAAAACACTCAGCTTAATATTTTTATTGTCGTTCACACTTGTGGGTTGCCAACAAAATCAATCAGCAGACAACAGCATTAAAGTGGGTACGATTAGCGGCCCCGAGACACAACTAATGACAGTGGCCAAACAAGTGGCCAAACAAAAATATGGGCTGGATGTAAAAATTATTGAATTCACCGATTACACGATGCCCAATGCTGCTCTCAATGACGGCAGCATCGATGCTAATATGTTTCAACATCAACCGTATTTAGATGCAGCCATTAAAGCTAAAAATTATAAGATAGCGGCAGTTGCTAAAACTTTTATCTACCCGATGGGCATTTATTCTAAGAAAGTAAAAAATCTGAGTGAAATACCAATGGGCGCTATTGTTGCTATCCCTAATGACCCTAGTAACGAAGCCCGTGCATTATTATTGCTCAGTAAAGCAGGTTTGATTACTTTAAAGCCTGGTTTCGATACTTCTGCAACGCCGGTTAATATTTTGAGTAATCCAAAAAACCTCCAGTTTAAAGAACTGGATGCCGCCCAACTACCACGCGTATTGCAAGATGTCACTATCTCCGTGATTAATACCAATTATGCCATTCCAGCTGGTTTGTCACCGGATAAAGATGCTATTTACGAAGAAAATAAAACCTCACCATATGCCAACTTAGTGGTAACCCGTATTGATAATGCGACTGACCCTAAAGTAAAAGAATTAGTGGCATCACTACAGTCACCCGAAGTAGTGCAAGCCGCTAAACAAATATTTAATGGTGGTGCTACACCGGCGTGGCGTGAGTTTTAAATAGCTCGCACGGCTTCCGCATTATGGAATGATTCAGCGATGGGAAACGCTTTACGAGCTTTTAAGTCCGTTTATCGTTTATGAGTCGGTGAATCATCCAATAACGCATCCCTAGCGCCGGTTTCCTGTTTGGGTTTGATCAAACGTTGTGCCATTGGAATATCAGATGACTCAACTACCACAGCCACAGTTTGCTCAACTCTTCCCAAACGCTCATTAATCTCACTGATAAAATTATTTATTTGCCTATTATTATTACCTTGCGCTGTATTCGTAGCTGCTGCACGCCTTATTTGTACTGCTCCGTCACCAGCATCAACAGGGGAATCATTGGGTGATAAAACATCATTTACCTGTTTTTGAGTAGCGGCCACTTTTTCTTCTAATTGCTTTCTTGCCGCAGCCTCTTGCTGTCGTTCTGCAGCCTCTTGCTGCGATTTTTCATGCAAAGCATTATGTTTTTCTTCTTGCTGCTTGATTTTTTCATTCGCCATGCGTAGTTGTTCAGCCTGAGCATTGTTCTGCTGCATCAGTGTTTCAATTAGCGCAGTGTAACGACGACCTCCTTGCGCAGGGCTGGTTGGTCGGCTGGAACTTGACTCTTTCTCAACTCGCATTAGTACTGAACCATCATTTGAATGTTGACTGCTCGCGGAAGATGTTGTTGATGTGGGAGACATTACAAAAGAAGAATCCGAAGCTGTGTTAGAAAACGCTGAAGTACTACTGGCACTGGGCACCGGAGTGAGAGGTTGGGCTGAGCGGGATGCTTGAAACTCAATAGGGGATTGTTGGGCTTCCCTTTGCTCAGCCAAACCTGCATCATGAACAGGATCAGAAACAGGTGCGGTTGTTTTTTCCATCTTACGTGCATGGGCTTCGTCCCTTGTTCCTAATCGATAACTATAATTTTCAGCATCTGCTGAACCCCCAGCAAAATAATTTCCATCCGCCGTTTCGATACCAGGCTTCACAAGTATTTCATGTAATTGCCAGTGCTTGCCATAACGAGTAATGATCTCATGCGTTCCTAATGTCTTGATAACTGCTTGTTTAATAGCATCAATTCTGGATGGCAAATGGGCTGCTGTAACCGCATTAACAAGCTCCTGATGTAGCTGTAATGGTTTATCCGCTTGAATATTCCCTTCCATCAATGTTGCCAATGTTCGACTGACAACAAAGCTTGCTAAATTTTCTGCCTGAGGACGTGAAGTTTCACTTTTAATTTCCTGAACACGCGCTCTGCCTCTTTCCGTTAATCTACTTAATGTAGAAGTTGCGTTATTGGTTTCTTTTTGCTGTTTTTCTTCCTCCAACGTGGGTAATGCGAGTATTTGGGCATGATAATGTTCGGTCAGCTCTCTGGCTATGCTTTCAGCTAATTTATTAAATTCATCATGAGTACCTAATCGTGCGAACCCTTTAATGCTATTTGTTTGACGTTTATGATCTAACTTTTCTACACCATCACTCATTGCTGTAGCAAGGACACTAACAACATTGCCGATAAGTGGGATCGCGGAAGCCACCCTTCCGAACAGGCTGATACCTGTCGCTACATCAGATAACTCGCCTTGATATGAAGTGGCAACCACTCCACCGGCCACAGCTTGACAGCTGATAAAAAGATGTTCTAATTCAATTTGCAGTTCACGATAAAATCGCAAAAGATTAGGATGTTTTTGAAATCTCTGCATGACTTTTTGCTGAGCTCTTTTAGCATCCAATTCTTCTTTGGATTCTGCTTGGATTGCTTCCACTCTTCTTAACTGTTCGGATATTGTATTGAGCTGTTGCGCATTGGAACCTTGTGCCTGTAAATTTGCGAGTTGCTGGCTTAAACGCGCTTTTTCTGCTGCGGATTTCTCAATCTCCGCTTGTAATCTTATGAGATCATCCTGCATAACTGTTAAATAATCTACAATAAATCCCATTTTCTCTGATGCTTCCGGTGTTTTTACAGGAGCAGTTTTTTCTTCACGTTTCACCGTTGCATCTTTACTCTCAACCGGTTTATCAGTGGATTTAACCATAGGTTGGGCTGAATCGGGTGTGTGAAGCCTAGTATTGGATTGCTGGGTTTCGGTTTGCTTAACCGAAGTTACATTTGCTGGCGTTGGTGCAACAGCAGCCACAGGATTATTTACAGGTACAGGAACAACACTATTATTTTTTTCTTCATTAATAGCAGGTGCTTGTTTTACAGCAGATAAAACAACAGCTGTTTGAGATTTTGGTTGTTCAGTCGTTGCCGATTTTGGAGTCGCTACAGGAGGCAAAGGCGGAGGAGTTATACCCAGTTTTTTTAGCGCATCAATTGCTTCTGCACAACCATTTTCAACGGCTTTTTTATAACATCCAATGGCTTTACTGCGATCAGGCGGAATTCCCCATCCATGTTCATGGCAGGCCCCTAAATGATATAAGGCTTCACCGTTATTTTTATCCGCCGCAGACTGAAGGCGTTTTAATGCTTCGACATAGTTTTTCTTTTTTAGATAATAAATTCCTAATTGTGTTTCGCCATATTCATTTGGCCACCTATTTAAATCTTCAAACAGTGATTTTGAAGTCGCCCAATATCTCCCCATGCGACGAATGCCAATACGCAAATTAAAAAAGTCAAGATCGTCTTTTCCTTCTTCGCCTCTGTTCTTAATTTCTGCAAGCTTTTTTGCTTCTAACTCTTCAGATTTTTCATAGCATTCTAATGCCTGTGAATCACTTCGTTTAATTTCAGAACCATTTTTATAACAATCACCCAGCATATGATAACAATTTAAAAAATCTATATATTCATAGCTTTTTAAGGAATCCAGATTTTTCTCGACTTGTTGTAACCATGGAATGGCTTTCCCCGGTTCCTTTAAATCTAAGTAAAATACGGCTAATGCTACTTGTGAACCCAGATTACCTTGATCGATTCTTTTGAGAAGTACAAACAATTCTAATTCGGGTTTTCCCTTACTTATTTTATCTATGGCATTAAGGATGGCATTAGCTATGTCCAATCTGATATTTAGTGCACTATCCTTCAACAGTAGGTTTGCTACATCGAAGAAGGATGTTTCCCCTCTACTTACTTTTACATACCACTCTATTGCGGCTTTGTCATCTTGAGAAGTTCCAAAACCATTTTCATAACAATAGGCCACGCGAAATATACCTTTTTTGTTACCTTTCTCTGCCGATTTTTTAAAGCAGTTAAATGCTTCCGGGTGATTTTTTGCTTCTAAATAGTGTTCTCCTAACCAAGCTAATGCTAATGCATCACCTTGTTCTGCTTTTTTGGTCGATACGGCTAATGTAGCGTCAGGATATTTTTTAAACCGATAATTAATAACTGATGTATCTTCATCTTTAATTAGCTTGAAATACAATTCCGTTGCTTTTAGATGATCGGGCTTATCCAAACCACAAGAACCTTTATCATAAATATCAATGAGATCAATAACCGCTTCTCTTTTTCCCTGTGAAGCTGATTTTTCCAGCCATTTGATTTTTTCTGCGCCCGCTTCTCTTTTCGCACGTTCATATTGAAGATCGGCGTTTTCAGGCGCATCGATTTCTCTAACACCATATCGGGATGCCGCTGCTTTTACCTGGGATTCTGTAGCTCTGGTGTACTCATGATGGCCATGTTCATCCATTTTGTAGTGAAATCTTAATTTAAGAAAGGGATTTTCATCTTTAGCGGGAGGTTCATGGTATACCAATTTATATTTTTGAATTAAACAATCTACCGCAATAGAGAACTCGTCACAAAAATTAGACTCCCAGGCAGATCGGGGCTTAGCAAAGCGTATTGGGTTAGCTCGCTTCGGTTTTGTACTATCACCATCATCAACAATTAAAATATTTATAAATGCCTCAGCTAATTGAAAAAAAACGGGTTTAGGGAGAATAACACCGTCTACTTTTTCCGTACGGTGCTGATGGCAATAGTCGATAAATTCATTGGCAAGCATACTAGATGGCTTGAGTTTTCCTTTCAGTGAATCAAATTGAATCCTGTCTGAAAACCATACTCTTAAAGTTGAACCGGAGCCATCATTTATTACTGAACTTGGTTTAGCTAACCAAAATTTTGAATCCGGTGAACCATAGGGTAAAAAATTTTCTTTAATAGCTTCATCCAATGATTTATTATGTCTGGTCTTAATATTATATTTCCCGTCTGTTTGTTCGCCCAAGAACCTAAACATTAAATAGGAATCTGAAACAAACTCAGGATAATGCATAGAAATATCAATGTTCGTATTCTTAACAAATTCATCCAGCTCACTTCTGGTTAATTTTTCTTCCTGTTTCACATCAGACAAAGTTGTTTCATCACTTGTAGTACCTTCCAAAATCGGTTGCATAAGATTCTCCCAATGTAATTGTTTTGTACCTTTAACTCAAATGTTTAATAAGCAAACATAAGTTCATCTATTTCGAGGCGATAATACAATGCCTTTACAATATTTGTCTGTAAGACAATATGTCCGGCTATTAAAAAATCCCAACCCATTACACCTTCAATAAATGATATTTACCGAACGGCCCTTGATTATAGAAGCTTTACCTTCCTGTTAATCATTTGACAAATAGTGAACTCCTACCGGTGCTGTCGCCTTTGAGTTTGAATATACTAAGCCCTTCATTAAAAAGCGTTGCCAGACTAAAATAATGACTATTAATAAATTACCGTTAAAATAACGGTAGTTTTTGCTAAACTAGTTTTATGTTAAAATTTAATGGGTCAATCATTTTAAGGGGGCGGCTAAATGCGGGCTGAAAACATTTCAGAAAAACATTATTTATTATCGTTGGGTAATAACGTGGAGACCATTTGCAAACCATTGCAACAACAGGGTATTACGTATTTTTGCCATTTACGAATATTTAATGACCATACCATATATGGTCTTACCAATAACGCTGAGTCGCTTTACAACCATTTTAAAAAACAATTCCCTTTTGATCGCCCAAGACCACCCAAAATATCCGGCGATAAATTTCATTATTTACCATTTTTAGATACTAATGACTTCAGTTATCAACAACTGCGAGAATATAGAGATATGTTTAAAACAGACAATCCCATTTTCTTTTTTGAAAGATACAAAAATTATACCGACATTTATGTTTACGCCTCAGATCCCTATGATTATAATGTTGTCAATTTTTACATTAACAACATTGATTTTCTGGAAAAGTTTAAATTTTATTTTAAAGATAAAGCAAGTAGCCTCATTAAAAAATCAAACAAAAATAAATTAACGATCGCCCCTTATTTATGGTCAAATTTTGATGCCAAAAAGAATAAGCATGTCACTGCTGACAACAAACAACGATTAAATAAGCAATTAAAAGCAAAACATTATGCTTTATCCATTGAGGGAAAAGAAATACGAATAACTCAAAGGGAATTGGATGTTTTACAAGCACTGTTTTACAGCAATACAATTAAGGAAGCTGCGCAATTGGTAGAGCTTTCTCCTAGAACAGTTGAATCTTATTTAAATAATATCCGCTATAAATTAAATCTTCGACGAAAATCTGACATCATTAGAGTTCTGGTGGATGCCAAACTTTTTTAATGATTTTTTATAAATTCATCTTTCCAGAAGAAGTTTAAACAACTCACAAAAGTTTTGCGTTGTTTGCTGGGCGATGGTTTCATAAGGTACGTTACGGTGTTGCGCAAGAAATTCAGCCACGTATCGCACATACGCCGGATAATTTGATTTACCACGGTGGGGAACTGGTGCTAAATATGGCGCATCGGTTTCAATGAGCATGCGATCGAGTGGCACTTGTAAAGCGATGTCTTGTAGCTCTTTAGCATTTTTAAAAGTAACGATGCCGGAAAAAGAAATATAAAAACCCAAAGCAAGCGCACGTTTAGCCATGTCCCAATCTTCGGTAAAACAATGGAGTATGCCGCGACATGAATCAGCGCCCTCTTCTTGCAATATTTGCAAAGTATCTTCACGCGCGTGGCGGGTATGAACGATGAGCGGTTTTTGAGTTTGTTTAGCTGCACGAATATGACGTCGAAAACGCTCTTGCTGCACGGCTTTATGCGAATCATCGCGATAATAATCTAAACCAGTTTCACCAAAAGCAATTACTTTAGGATGGGAAGCTAACTTAATTAATTCTTCTATCGTAGGTTCTACCGCAAGTAATTCAGTCGGATGCACGCCCACCGATGCTGAAACATCAGGATAATTTTCGGCAATTTTTAATATACCGGGTAAGCCATCTAGATCTACGCATACCGATAAAATATGGCCCACATCATTTTGCTTAGCGGCTAATAGCACCTCATTTAAATCGCCATTATGCGGTGTCAAATCTAAACGATCTAAATGGCAGTGTGAATCTATTAGCATATTTGATTAAAAATTTTATAGGGTATCGACTTGACGATCAGTGTAAAGCATTCCAACTAATAAGCCTTCAATTTTTTCACGTAATGAGACATTAGCTGGGCTAGATTCAAATCTCACACCAATTCCAGCACGCATTCCCCATTGTGCTGCGGTGGGTGTGATCCAAACTATTTTACCACTCACCGTGTATTCTACCGTATCTTCGGGCAAAATAATTTTTAGGGTTATTTCTGCGCCTAATTGATAAGGTTTATTGGTATGCACAAATAAAGCACCATTTTTGATAAATGGCATATAAGCAGATAGCAATTGATCTTTGCTAGCAAAATTAAGCGTAAATTGGGTTTCTGGTGTATTCATACCAAGTACAAAATAAATCCTCAAACATAAGTTGTTGGTTTAAAGTAGGCCCGTTTAAGTTGCCCCTCAGTTTATATAACTTATCGAGATAAGAGAATAGATGGCCCGATAAAAAAGTAGCTGATAACACTTTTAAAAAATTAGCCTGATCACTATTGGTCAGCGCTGACAGCGGAAACCCTCCCTTAACGCGTATGACATCCATTATAACACTCAATAAACAATCTATCACTTCTAAAATGGGCTGCTTACTTTTAGCTGCACTTAATTGCACCGGGTCGATTTTACCTTTGCTAACACCTTGCAACTCCTCCAACAAACTTTGACGTTGGGCAAATTTTTCACTGAGAGCCATAGCGCGCAATGGTGCACCTTCCGCCAGCGCCAGTGCTAAAGTATTGTCTTGCGTAGCACCCGTTTCCGCCAGCCACTGTGCACTTTCAGTTTGAGAAGGTGCGGTAAAGGGTACAAACTGACAGCGGCTACGAATCGTCATCGGCAATGGCCCCAACTGCTCTGCTACTAGCATAATAATTGAATTGGGAGCTGGTTCTTCTAAGGTCTTGAGAATGGCGTTAGCAGCCCCGATAGGCATCGTCTCCGCTGGTGCAATAACAGCAATTTTGTAACGCCCATATTGCGGTGTTTGGTTCACTTTCCCGATCAATTCCCTAATCTGATCAATACGAATAATTTTACTGGGGGCTTCAGGGTGTATCAAATAAAGTTCAGGATAAGTACCCGCTTGTATTAATAGACAACTAGAACATTTTTCACAAGCATGTTGCCGTTGCATATCTCCTTTGCAAAGTAGTACTTTAGCAAATTCTCGCGCAAAAATTTCTTTACCTAAACCTGTTGCCCCATGCAACAACAATGCGTGTGGCAAATTATTATTTTGCCAACGTTTAAGCAAATGATCCCATTGGTTTTTTTGCCATGGCAGTGGAGCTTTGAGAAGTTGTTGGTTCATAGGTTAGGTAATAATTCATCTAAAATACTTTTAATCTGTTTTTGTACTTTTAAACAAGGTTGGCGTGCATCAATAATTTTATAACGATTAGGAAATTGTTCGGCACGCGCTAAATAACCATCGCGCACGCGTTGAAAAAAACTTTCTTGTTCCATTTCGATACGATCTTTCATGCGGCGGCGTTTGATACGTTTTAGTGCGGTTTTCACCGGCGCGTCGAGCAATAAAACTAAATCAGGATGCAGATCTTGTTGTACCCATTTTTCTAACATGGCAATTTGTTCAAGCGACATACCACGGCCGCCGCCCTGATAGGCATAAGTGGCATCGGTGAAGCGATCGCAGATGACCCATTTACCCGCCGCCAATGCCGGGCGAATGACTTGTGCAATATGTTGCGCGCGCCCAGCGAATAGCAATAATAATTCAGCCTCTTGTGTCACCGGTTCTTTATTTTTTTGCAATAATACTTTGCGCAGTTCTTCGGCCATCGGTGTGCCGCCAGGTTCGCGTGTTACGACTAATGGTTGTTTGCTTTTGAGGAGATAATTTCGAATAAAACTGAGCTGGGTGCTCTTACCAACACCTTCAATGCCTTCTAACGTAATAAAATAATTGGAAGTTTTCTTCATAGTTAACATCGCAGTGCAAATATTTTTTTCAATTCAACACTCGAATACCACGGTGTTGTGCAAACAAACTTTTGGTTCTTTCTGCCTACTTTAGGATAAGATGTTTCTAATTGATACAGCGTTACTGCTTGATTTTGCGCTTGCAATGAAGCAGAGAATACATGCGTACCATCACCTTTAGCAACGAAGTATATGAAATTGCTATTATCGGGGTGTAACACGGCAATAACCGAAGCCATACTCGGCATAGCAATGGGTGTAGGTGGTAAACCGCGACGCGTATAGGTGTTATAAGCGGTATCCGTGCGTAAATCATTAAGACTAATTTTTCCCATATAACTATCACCTAAACCATAGATAACGGTTGAATCAATCTGCAATGGCATATTCTGTTGCAAACGGCGTTGTAATACTCCTGCAATCAGTGGGCGCTCTTCTGGGCGTGCGGTTTCTTTTTCTACTAATGATGCCGCGATTAATGCGTCATACGGCGATTGATAAGGCAAACCGGGTGCGCGATTTTGCCAAGCATGTGTCATCTGTTTGGTTAAATTTTGATAGGCTTTTTTTAAGATAGTCACATCGGTAGTACCGGCGGTAAATGGATAGGTAGCCGGCAAAAACATACCTTCTGGTTTAGTCGATAAAAAGCTTAAATAACTACTATTGAGAATAGCGTTTGATCCATTTAATTCATGCTTTATATACGCGTTATTATTCAGTGCTGTTAATAATTGTTTAAATGTCCAACCTTCTACAATGGTAAAATGCCGGTAAACTACTTCACCATTTACAATTTGAGTAAGTAATTGTTCTGGTTTAGTACCCGGTTGAAAATTATACTCACCTGCTTTTATTTTCTTTTCTGCACCACGGTAATAAGTGAGCGCGATGAGAAAATCAGGCCTTGCAATTACGCCTGATTGATATAAATCGTCGGCTAAATCTTTTATTGAAGAACCGCGTTCTAGAACATAATCAACGGGTTTATCAGAGAGTATCAAAGGTGTATCAAGAAAATTTTTCCAAGTAACGACTAACCAAGCTGCAATACCGACTAGCACAGCAAGAACGTACCATAGGGTAATTTTCAATGCCTTCATATTCGACCAAACAATAACGAACCGTTAGTGCCGCCAAAACCAAAAGAATTTGAAAGTGCAAAAGTAATTTTCATTTGTCGTGCTGTGTGTGGCACAAAATCAAGATCACAACCTTCGTAAGGATTATCTAAATTGATAGTAGGCGGTGCTACTTGATCACGAATAGCTAAAATGGAAAAAATAGCTTCGATAGCACCCGCAGCGCCTAATAAATGCCCCGTCATCGATTTAGTAGAACTGATAGCTAATTTTGTAGCATGAGCACCAAATGCGCCTTTAATTGCCGTCGCTTCAAGCTCATCACCTGCTGGTGTAGAAGTGGCATGAGCATTAATATAATCGACTTGATCGGGGTTAAGTTGTGCGTCGAGCAGCGTATTTTGCATCGCATATCGACCACCTTCCCCTTCTGGGGCTGGAGTAGTAATATGATAAGCGTCAGCACTCATACCAAACCCAATTAATTCACCATAAATGGTTGCACCGCGTTGTTTCGCATGTTCGTAAGACTCTAACACCAAAACACCTGCGCCATCGCCGAGTACGAAACCATCGCGATCACGATCCCACGGGCGACTCGCTTTTTCTGGTTCGTCATTGCGAGTTGAAATTGCACGACAAGCAGCGAACCCGCCCAAACCCAGTGGGCATGTTGCCATCTCAGTGCCACCTGCGATCATTACATCTGCATCGCCGTAAGCGATCATTCTAGCTGCATGACCAATATTGTGTGTTCCCGTTGTGCACGCCGTCACAATAGAAATGTTGGGGCCTTTAAACCCATAGCGAATAGAAACTTGCCCCGCTGCCATATTGATAATCGCACCGGTAATAAAAAAAGGGGATACTTTACGTGGACCACCTTCTAACAAAGCTTCATGATTTTTTTCGATAGTGGTCAAACCACCAATGCCTGATCCAATAGCCACACCAATGCGATGTGCATTTTGTTCTGTGACTTGCAAACCAGAATCCGTGATCGCTTCCGCTGCTGCGGCCACACCGTATTGAATAAAAAGATCCATTTTGCGCACGTCTTTAGTAGAAAAATAAGCTTCCGAATTAAAGTTGCGCACTGAAGCACTAAAACGACAAGCGTAATTCGAAACATCAAAGCTATCGACCAGGTGCACGCCGCTTTTCCCAGCCAAAAGATTTGACCAGGTTTCTTTTACCGAGTGGCCTAAAGCAGTAATCATGCCTAAGCCTGTAACTACAACGCGACGTTTAGTCAAAATGGAACCCTCATATTTTTGCCCTCACCCCATCCCTCTCCCAAAGGGAGAGGGGGAGTAAGTTGTATACACTGAAATTCTATTGAATATTAAATTTCAGCTAGATACTGAGTCTTAAATATTTTCTATCTACTGCACAACTTCAGTTTTGTGTTTTTTAATATAATCAATAGCTTGTTGAATGGTACGGATTTTTTCTGCTTCTTCATCAGGAATTTCCGTATCAAACTCTTCTTCCAATGCCATAACTAATTCGACGGTATCGAGCGAGTCAGCGCCCAGATCATCAACAAAAGAGGCATCATTATTGACGTCTTCTTCTTTAACGCCAAGCTGTTCTACTACGATTTTTTTAACGCGTTCTTCAATACTGTTCAATGTAATATCTCCTATGATGATGAGTTGTTCTGTAACCGGACTTTGCCTAGTTTATTCATTTATTTAATTAACGCAAGTGGCAATAGTTTCAAATTTTGACCTAATACCATTTAGGCCATATGCATACCACCATTTACGTGCAAGGTATGCCCGGTAATATAACCCGCTTGTGGCGCAGCTAAAAAGGCACAAGCATAAGCAATGTCACTAGGCTGGCCTAACCGGGTTGCTGGAATTTTAGTCATTAATGCAGTTTTTTGTTCTTCTGAGAGTTTGTTAGTCATATCTGTCTCAATAAAACCAGGGGCTATGACATTTACGGTAATATCACGCGAAGCCACTTCTTGCGCCAACGACTTACTAAAACCCAATAAACCCGCTTTAGCGGCGGCATAATTGGCTTGCCCAGGGTTACCGGTTGAACCTACCACCGACCCGATGCTTATTATACGACCAAACCGTGCTTTTAGCATATCTTTTAAACAAAGTTTGGTGAGTTGAAATATCGCATTGAGATTGGTATTAATCACTGCCGCCCATTCTTCGTCTTTCATGCGCAACATCAAGTTATCACGGGTAATACCCGCATTATTGATGAGGATACTGGGAGCGCCCACTTGCTCTTTCATGGTTGTTATTAACTGAGTCACTGAAGCTGGATCGGCCAAATCTAAAACCAAGCCACAGCCGGTTAAATTATTATGTTTAAACGCTGCAGTAATTTTTGCCGCACCCTCTGCTGTGGTCGCCGTACCCACCACTTGCGCGCCCTGTTTGGCTAATTCGAGCGCAATAGCATGGCCAATGCCACGGCTCGCCCCTGTTACTAATGCGATTTGATTTTGTAATTGCATGTTATTCTCCGAGAGCATCACTCATCGACAATGTCGGAATGGCCGCCTCAATACGTTTATTTAAACCGGCCAACACCTTGCCGGGCCCACACTCTACAATCATCTCAATGCCCTGTTTAGCCAACAGTTGCACGGTTTCCACCCAACGTACTGGGTTATACAATTGCCGAACTAAAGCATCTTTGATCGCAGAAGTATCTGTTTCACATTTTACATCTACATTATTAATCACAGCAATTTGTGGAGTTTGACAATTCATCTGCGCTAACGATTTTTCCAAGCGCAATGCCGCAGGTTTCATTAAAGCACAATGTGAAGGCACACTCACCGGAATTAATTTCGCAATTTTAGCGCCCGCTTGCTGTGCTAGCACAATCGCACGTTCCACGGCATCTTTATGTCCCGCCACTACGATCTGCCCAATGGCATTATAATTCGCTGGCGATAAAACTTCACCTTTTGCGGCATTATCACAAATTTCACGTATTTTAATTTCATCTAAACCCACGATCGCCGCCATCGCTCCTATTCCTTCTGGCACAGCTTCTTGCATTAAGCGGCCGCGCTCAGCAACTAATTTTATTGCACTGGAAAAATCTAACGACTGCGCACAAACCAAAGCACTGTATTCACCTAAACTATGCCCTGCCATTATGTGTGGTTGCGTTCCATTGCGCTCTTGCCAAACACGCCAAACGGCAACACCGGCTGCTAATAACGCAGGTTGGGTATTAGCAGTTTGATTTAATATTTCAGCTGGGCCATTTTGTGTTAAATCCCATAGATCCATTTTTAATGCTTCTGATGCGATAGTAAAAGTTTGCATAACTATCGGGAATTCTGCTGCTAATTCTTTTAACATCCCCACACTTTGTGAACCTTGCCCAGGAAATACAAATGCTATTTTTTTTGTCATGATTTAGTGTCCGAAAAATAAATTTAATACCTTATCAAAGATGCGCCCCAAGCAAAACCACCGCCGAAGCTTTCTAACAATAACACTTGTCCGCGTTTAATTCGACCATCGCGAATAGCTTGATCTAACGCCAATGGAACCGATGCGGCAGAAGTATTGCCATGCTCGCCCACCGTTACCACGACTTGCTCCATCGGTAAATTTAAATGTTTGGCTGTGGCTTGGATAATACGCAGATTAGCTTGATGTGGGATAAACCAATCAATTTCACTGTTAGACATTTTATTGGCATCTAATGCTTCGCTCACTAATAAACTAAGCTTGGTCACTGCTACTTTAAATACTTCACTCCCTTTCATCTTCATATACGCTGGTTCTGCCGCATGCAAACCACTGGGTGTGTAAAGCAAATCTTTATATTGGCCCGCAGCATGTAAATGCGTGGAAAAAATCCCTGGTTGTGAGGCTACTTCTAATAACACAGCCCCAGCACCATCAGCAAATAAAATACAAGTGCCACGATCGTTCCAATCGATAATCCGCGACATAATTTCGCTGCCGATTACTAAAGCACATTTGCTCATACCGCCGCGAATAAAATTATCGGCTACGCTTAATGCGTAATTAAAACCTGCACAAGCAGCACCCACATCAAATGCAGGGCATTCATTAATCCCTAATTGTTCTTGCACTAAACACGCAGTGCTCGGGAAAAATTTGTCAGGGGTGGAAGTAGCAACGACGATGAGATCAATTTTGTTGACATCAATGCCAGCAGCAGCAATCGCTTGCTTGGCCGCAGCAGCCGCCATTCCAGCTACGGTATCGGTGTTCGATGCAATATGACGTTGGTGAATACCGGTGCGCTCGACGATCCACTCATCGGTGGTATCAACACTTTGTGCAAGCTCATTGTTGGTTAATATTCGTGATGGTAGATAACTACCAGTTCCCACGATCTGAGAATATTTCATACCGGTCTTTGTTGTAAAATTTCTGCTACGCGATCGCGAATTCGTTGTGGGATATTTTTTTTGATTTCTAAAGCGGCCTCATTGATCGCGTTAGCATAAGCTAAAATATTTGCACTGCCATGGCTTTTAATCACAATCCCTTGCAAACCTACTAAACTCGCACCGTTATAACGGGCTGGATCAGCGCGCTTACCTAATCTTTTTAATACGTGCATTGCTGATAACGCAGAAAGTTTGGTTAACCAATTTCGGTTGAAGGCTTCTTTCATATAATGCCCAACTAATTTAATCGCACCTTCGGTGACTTTTAAAGCCACATTTCCGACGAAACCATCGCAGACGACTACATCGACAGCACCTCTAAAAATATCATCGCCTTCGACATAACCGACATAATTAATAGCGGGCAGTTCTGCTAATAGTTGTGCGGCTTTTTTCACTTGTTCATTGCCTTTAATATCTTCGGTGCCAATATTTAATAAGCCAATTTTAGGGTTGGGGATATTATCGACAGCCGAGGTGAGCACTGAACCCATCACTGCAAATTGGAATAAATGCTCAACAGTGGAATCAACATTTGCACCTAAATCCAACATACGGACTTTTTGGGTTTTCATGGTCGGGAGCATGGCACTAATGGCAGGGCGATCAATACCAGGGATGGTCTTTAAAACAAAACGTGCAGTCGCCATTAACGCGCCAGTGTTACCTGCGCTGACACAAGCTTGGGCTTGGCCTTCTTTGACCAGGTTTATCGCCACGCGCATGGAAGAATCTTTTTTACCACGCAACGCTGAGGCCGGGGCTTCGTCCATTTCTACTTTTTGGGAAGCATGTCGAATGCTAAGTTTATCGTTCTCTTTACCATTAGAACTAGTCAATTGCTGTCGCAAGGTTACTTCATCACCGACTAGAATAAGGTGCAAATCATCACGTTCCCGCAAGATGCTTAACGCAGCAGGAACCACCACACTGGGGCCATGATCACCACCCATGGCGTCAATAGCAATCGTGCTAATGGTCAAGGGTGTTTATTCCTCGTCAGATGACTTTTGCAGAATTTTGCGGCCGCGATAATAACCATCCGGGGTAATTTGATGCCGACGATGGGTTTCACCTGTCGTTGAGTCAATAGATAATGCCTGAGGCTTCAGGCTGTCATGCGCACGACGCATACCGCGCCGGGAACGTGATTTACGGGATTTTTGCACTGCCATGGTTTTCTGCTCCAAATAGACTAAATAATGCGCCATTATCCAGAGATTGGGGGGAGATGTCAAAAGGAAAGCTCATTTAGAGTCAACCCAATCGCCGCAGACAATCTTGCCAGTCATTATTGACTTCGGCTTTTACGAATATTTCTTGTTCGTCCAAGTTAAATTTAATGCTGTAGGCATGTAAAAACATGCGTTTGCAGCCTAATTTACGCATGGTCTTATTAAAATCTTTATCACCGTACTTATCATCACCCACAATCGGGTGGCCTACATGTAGCGCATGAACGCGGATTTGATGGGTACGGCCGGTCAGGGGCTTAGCTTCGACCAAGGTTGAATTATCAAATCGTTGGATCACCCGAAACTCCGTGCTAGCCGCTTTGCCATCGGCAGTTACTTTCACCATGCGCTCGCCGCCCCGCAGCTCAAACTTCTCTAACGGAGCATCAACCATATAAAGATCTTTAGGCCAGTGTCCTTGCACTAACGCCAGATAGGTTTTTTCCACTGCACTCTCGCGCAGCAAAGCATGAAGTGTTTTTAATGTGCTCGGTTTTTTAGCTAGCACCAAGCAACCCGATGTTTCGCGATCTAAGCGATGCACCAACTCCAGCGATTTATCGTGCGGCCGCATAAAACGCAAAGCCTCAATGACCCCCACGCTGATACCGCTGCCACCATGCACGGCGACCCCAGCAGGCTTATCGATAATCAATAGATGCTTGTCTTCAAATAGGATCCGCTGCGCCAATTCCTGTTGTAGAGAACTAGATGGCTTGGCAGGTGCACCTTTTTCTTCCATCCGCACCGGGGGGATGCGAATAATATCGCCTGCTTGAATACGATACTCCGGCTTAATGCGTTTTTTATTGACCCGCACCTCTCCCTTACGCACGAGCCGGTATATGCGGCTCTTAGGCACGCCTTTTAAACGCGTCATCAGGAAATTGTCGATACGTTGGCCAATTTCGCCCTCTTCAGCAGGATAGAATTGGGCGGTCGTGGTGGGTTTGATGGTCATAAAGTACTCGTAAATTTAATAGCGTCAGATTATATTGCTTGCCCTACGTTCAAATAATGTTATAATTCAATACGTTATGGAATAGCGGCCATATGTGGCGCTCAGAATAACAACATAATAACCGCGGTGGACCTTAAATACCATAGAATGTTTTGTCCCCGGTTAAATACAAACATAAACAAGCAAAGCTCTTAAGAGCAAGAATGCTAACTAATTAATTTAATAAACGAATGCGAAGATTATCCGATGAAAGTGCATAAAAATATTAGCCGAAATATTGCAAAAATAATAAAAAGTGAGCTAGGAGCCCTTTATCGACGAATCTCAAAATCAAATAGACAAAAAAATATACTCAAAGCGTTTGGATTTTAGGCTAGGCGCTGAGACCCGAGCAAGCGGAGCATATGGGTTATATGTGAGCATTGCGAGAGGTCGAAAGCAACAACGCCTAAGATTTAAACGCGAAGAGTATAAGTTAGTATTTTGCTCGTCATAGTGCTGTAATTTAATAAGACGAGGAAATAACATGAACAGAATGCTCATTAACGCAACTCAGGAAGAAGAACTTCGAGTCGCTTTAGTCTCCGGACAAACTTTATATGACCTAGACATCGAACGCCCAGGTCGTGAACAAAAAAAAGCAAATATCTACAAAGGACGCGTCAGTCGCGTCGAACCTAGCCTAGAAGCAGCCTTCATAGAATATGGCGCAGAACGGCATGGCTTCTTACCTTTCAAAGAAATTTCACCCGAATATTCACGCAGCGGCCAAAGTGGCGATCTCAAAGATTCCATCAAAGTCGGACGCGAATTGATGGTGCAAGTAGAAAAAGAAGAACGCGGCAATAAGGGCGCAGCGCTTACCACCTACATTAGTTTGCCAGGCTGTTACTTGGTGTTGATGCCCAACAATCCAGGCGCGGGCGGTATTTCACGCCGCATCGAAGGCGACGAACGCGCGGGTATGCGTGAATTATTGAGTGCATTGGCAATCCCCGAAGGCATGGGGTTAATCGTGCGCACAGCGGGTGTCGATCGCAGTACTGAAGAATTACAGTGGGACATGAATGTCCTGTTAAATTTATGGGAATCGATCAAAAAAGCCTATCAATCACGCCCTGCTCCTTTTTTAATTCATCAAGAAAGCGACGTAGTAATGCGTGCCATTCGTGATTACTTGCGCAAAGATATTGGCGAAATTTTGGTTGATAGCCAAGAAATATTTAACAAGGCCAAACAACATATCGAATTGATGCGACCTGATTTCACCAATCGCATTAAACCTTACAAAGATACCATTCCACTGTTTAGCCGTTTTCAAATTGAACATCAAATCGAATCGGCTTTTCAACGTAAAGTCGTATTGCCTTCTGGCAGTACCATCGTCATCGATCATACCGAAGCATTGGTTGCCATCGACATTAACTCAGGTCGCGCTACCAAAGGCGGCGATATTGAAGAAACTGCATTTAATACCAATCTTGAAGCGGCTGATGAAATTGCCCGTCAATTACGTATTCGTGATTTGGGTGGGCTCATCGTGATCGACTTTATCGATATGTCATCCGTACGCAATCAACGTGAAGTAGAAAACCGCTTACGGGAAGCGCTCAAAATGGATCGCGCCCGCATTCAAGTTGGGCGTATTTCACGCTTTGGTTTATTAGAAATGTCACGTCAACGCTTACGCCCTTCACTCGGCGAAGCCAGCGAAGCAAATTGCCCACGCTGTAACGGACAAGGCAAAATTCGCGGCGTAGAATCTTTGGCTTTATCAATTATGCGTATGATCGAAGAAGACGCATTAAAAGACAAAACCAAACAAATTCGCGCGCAACTTCCGGTGGAAGTGGCTACTTATTTATTGAATGAAAAACGCAAAGCGTTGGCGCAGATCGAACAACGTAACAACACGACTATTTTGATTATTCCTAACCAACATCTCGAAACGCCGAACTATAAAATTACCCGTTTTAGAACGGATGAGATCGCAGACGATGGTAGCGAAGTTAGCAGTTATACTTTGGTGGAAGATCCGATGTTAGAAGCTGCTGCACAAACACCAGCTACACCAACGAGCACCGAAGGGCCTGCAGTTAAACAAATAGCACCTGCCACAGCAACCGCTCAAACCAAAGAGAAAGCAAAACCTGGTTTCCTGAGTCGACTTATGGATAGCTTGTTCCATAAAGCAAAAACAGAAGAAGGACGTAAAATTCCGCCGAAATCAACTGTTGCACCGATAAGAAATAATACTAATCGAAATGCTACAAGCACCTCTGCGCAAGGTGGTGAACGAAGACCACATCCGCAACGTGATCGCGATCAAAATCAGCGTGATAACAGACGTGGTGGCAATAACAATAACCGTCGCCGCCGCGATAATTTTAATAAATCACCTAATGCTAATCCTAACCGAGCTAAACGTGAATTTACTAAACGCGAACCCAATGAGAATGTTTCATCGGCTGCACCACGTAATCCGCAGCGCCATGAAACACATACCCAACAGGCTAATCCTCCTGTGAAAAAACAAGTGGAATTACCATTGGATATGCCAGAAAAAAATATTCCGATGTCAGCAAAACCAGTTGCAAGACCACCGTTTGAAGATGTGCAAGAACCAACAAGATCGACCGCACCAGCTACTACACCGGTCAAAGCTAAACCAGAACCTGTTGCTGCTGCCGTAAGCCATCCGATACAAGTTGAATCTCTACCGGTTAGCTTAACCAATGATTTGAGCGCCGCACCCGAAAAAACCGCACTTAATAAACCACGCGGTGGCAAACGCGGTAATACAGTGCGTCGCTTTGGTGGCGCTTATTCACGTCGTCGAGGTTATTTACGTACGGCTAATACCAAGAATGAAACGGGAACGGGTAGCGGTAGTGAAGGTACTGGGAATAAATAGTAGATTTTGGTGGAGCTAGGCGGTCTCGAACCGCCGGCCTCTTGCATGCCATGCAAGCGCTCTACCAACTGAGCTATAGCCCCCGTTAATTTCTAATCTTGAAGACGTGCTTTATCCGATCCCCTCTCCCCCTGGGAGATTTCTATTTCCGATCCCCTCTCCCCCTGGGAGAGGGTTAGGGTGAGGGCTGGATGATGGCTGCATTCTATGAGCCAGCCGACTACCCTGTCAAGCAATCAAAGCACTTTCGATAAACGTTCCAACACCCTCTGCTTACCGATTAACTGCAATGTTGCATCAATAGGTGGTGACACACTGCCGCCTGTTATAATCAAACGCAAGGGTTGCGCGATTTTCCCCATTTTTAAACCAGCCTCTTCTGCGCTGGCATTAATTACCGAATGAATACTAACAGCCGACCAATCCTGCAACGCTGAAAGTTTTTCATGTAATTTTTTTAATACCGGTAAAATATCGGGTGGTATTTCTGGCTTAATAGCTGCGATATCAATTTTATCTTCATAAAAATAACGGCTTTTTTCTGCCATTTCTTTCAATGTTTTAGCACGTTCTCTTTGGATCAAAACTATTTCAGTTAATGGGGGCCCCTGTGTTATATCAATGCCCTGCTCTTGCATATGCCAGGTCAAATGTTCTGCAATTATTTTAGCATCAACGGTTTTTATATAATGTTGATTTAACCATAATAATTTTTCTAAATTAAATGCGGCGGCAGATTTATTTAAATCTTTGATATCAAAAAATTGAATCATTTCATCTCTACTAAAAATTTCCTGATCGCCATGCGACCAACCCAATCGTACTAAATAATTTAACAACGCATCTGGCAAAAAACCATCATCGCGATATTGCATCACGCTGACTGCACCATGACGTTTAGAAAGTTTTTTACCGTCAGTCCCTAAGATCATAGGCACATGAGCATAAAGCGGTAATTTTGCATTTAACGCCAAGAGCATATTAATTTGACGCGGTGTATTATTGAGATGATCATCGCCACGAATAACATGCGTTATCTGCATGTCGTAATCATCTACCACAACTGTAAAATTATAAGTGGGCGTTCCATCACTACGCGCAATAATTAAATCATCTAATTCGGTATTTTGAAAAACCACTTTGCCGTGCACTTGATCATCAACAACGACTTCACCCTCTGCTGGGTTGCAAAAACGAATAACAAAGGGTTGATTGGCGGGTTGGTCCTTGCGGTTGCGACAAAATCCATCATAACGCGGCTTTTGTTTATTTGCAGTCTGCTCTGCGCGTAATTTTTCTAATCGTTCTTTAGTACAGTAACAACGATACGCTTTACCTTCACTGATAAATTGCTGTAACACAGCGTTATAACGATCGAAACGATGTGTCTGATAAAACGGGCCTTCTTGATAATCGAGACCTAGCCATTGCATACCCTCTAAAATTGCTTGTACGGCTTCTGGTGTAGAACGCTCCAAATCAGTATCTTCAATGCGCAAAATAAATTTACCTTGATGATTACGTGAATATAACCAACAATATAATGCAGTGCGCGCACCGCCGATATGTAAATAACCGGTGGGACTGGGGGCAAAACGTGTGCGAATGGTCATTTTATTTTAGTATCCTGAATTATATAAAGAGTTTATTATACAGAATAAAATGACGATGAGGAAAAATCATGAGCAATAAAACGTTGAATCTGACTGATAAAGTTTACGAATATCTCTTATCGGTATCCTTACGCGAACCAGAGGTATTGAAAGAACTACGTGCTGAAACCGCCCGTATGCCCGGCGCGCAAATGCAAATAGCGCCGGAACAAGGACAATTCATGGCGTTGCTTATCGAATTAATAGGCGCACGCAAAACGCTAGAAATCGGTGTTTACACGGGTTACAGCAGCTTGGTAGTTGCACTCGCCCTGCCTGCAGACGGCAGCCTTGTAGCTTGTGATATCGACGCCAAAGCGCCACAAATTGCGCAAAAATATTGGCAAAAAGCCGGGGTCGTGGATAAGATTGAATTGCGCATCGCCCCAGCCTTACAAACCCTGGATAAACTCATCGCAGAGGATAAAGCAGGTAGCTTTGATTTTGCATTTATCGACGCTGATAAAGAAGGTTATCCCAACTACTACGAACGCTGCCTAATCTTACTGCGCCAAGGCGGCTTAATCGCCATCGATAACACCCTGCGCAACGGCCGTGTCGTTGCGCCAGCGTTGGACGACAAAGCTACCCTCGCCATCTGCGCTCTTAACGAAAAACTACATCACGATGAAAGAGTTTCGTTGAGCATGATCCCCATCGGCGATGGGCTAACGCTTGCACGCAAGAAATAGGGGTCGGCTCAAGGAGCGCCAGGTGTTTCATGTGATGGGTATTCAACCACAGCGCAGACTTTATCATCGACATCAATAGATTCTAAACGCACCGGGAAACCCCATAGTTTATAGAGATGATTCATAATAACCGCTGTCTCATTACTCAATGGACGACCTTGATATTGCACATGACGTAGTGTCAAAGAACGATCGCCACGTCGTTTAACTTCATATATCTGAATATTCGGCTCTAAATTTGCCAAATTATATTGTTCAGCTAATGCTTTACGAACTTTCTGATAACCATGCTCATCATGGATAGCTGAAATCACTAAATTAGCATCTTTCTCTTCATCAACTACAGCAAATAATTTTAAATCACGCATCAATTTAGGCGAAAGATATTGCGCAATAAAACTCTCATCTTTAAAATTACGCATCGCAAAATCAAGCGTTTTCACCCAATCAGTATTGACTAAATCAGGAAACCATTGTTTATCTTCTTCAGTGGGATTTTCACAAATACGACGAATATCCACATACATATTAAAACCGAGTGCATAAGGGTTGATCCCTGTATAATTAGGGCTATCAAATGGTGGTTGATAAATCACATTGGTATGAGTTTGTAAAACCTCCATCATAAATGAATTTGTTACTAAGCCTTCGTCAAACATTTTATTCAGAATAGTATAATGCCAAAAGCACGCCCAACCCTCATTCATAATTTGTGTTTGTCGTTGCGGATAAAAATATTGGGCAATTTTGCGCACAATACGCACTACTTCACGTTGCCACGGTTCGAGTAGCGGGGCATTTTTTTCGATAAAATATAAAATATTTTCTTGGGGTTCTGATGGAAAACGTTCTTTGATTTTTTCTTGTTTTTTTGAATGATGCGGCAATGTACGCCAAATCTCATCTACTTGTGTGCGCAAATATTCTTCACGTGATTTTTGACGCTCCTGTTCTTTTAATAATGATAACTTACTCGGATGCTTATAACGATCAACCCCATAGTTCATCAAGGCATGGCAAGCATCCAGCATTTCTTCTACTTCCGTAATGCCATATTTTTCTTCACATTCTGCAATATAATTGCGTGCAAATATTAAATAGTTAATGATGGCATCCGGTGAAGTCCAAGCATTGAATAA